>JAAUYH010168379.1_pt1 | contig 24930 bp, 12 predicted proteins | sample 7278061 | NCBI WGS metagenome assembly JAAUYH01 (sample SAMN14350203, study PRJNA611818) | marine sediment metagenome | isolation source: surface marine sediment (0.6m) | place: French Polynesia: Moorea | collected 2018-08 | reverse complement strand
CAATATTATCTACGTTGGTTACTTCTTCACAAGAAAGAAGTGTTGCTAGAACTACTAAACTAAAGATCAATCTACGCATTAAATCATTGCTTTTTAATTCAAGTAAATGTAGGGAAACGAATTGGGTTATGCAATTAGAAAATCTGTTTTTGAAACCCTTGAGCCTGTATTGTTATAAAAGAGTAACTATTCATTTTTTCCTTGATGAAAAAACGAATCAAAAAAATCAAGACTGACAAGAAATTATTAAGAAAGTGCTACAGAAACCCCAGCCACGGATTGAAAGAACTCATCCTAAAGCGGACTCAAACAGCTTTCAATCCAATAGCTCTACTGCTTCTTTGATTTTTAAATAATTTCTTGAAGGTCTAACTGTTAAAAAACAATTGTTTAGAGCTTTCTCACGGTATGGCCTAAAAGGCCAGCAATGACGAAACTCAATGTCATTACGAGAAGTGCAACGACGAAGTAATCTGCCTAATTCTAACTTTCATTTTGACAGATTGCCACGCCTTTCATAGAAAGGCTCGCAATGACATTAGTATTTGAAGTAGTTAACCTTCTTATGCAAGCGCGCCACGTTTTTGTAAGTGTCTTTAGCGCAGGTTTGGTTACCTTCAATAATATTGGCAATGCTCACGACACTGCCTTCCTTTTTCCAGCAAAGCGAAGCCGTGGTATAGGTAAAAGGCACAGCTCTTGAAATATCGATTGTGTTGAATGGTTTACCGTTCTTTACTAGTTCTAAACTATATTTTTGTGGTTTATTGTTGACTAGGTAAATCTCCTCGGCCTGGCCGACACTATTTAAATCAACCGTGTCAAAATAGGCAGAAATAGAAGTAACAATTCGAGATTTTTTACTGTTCTGTAAAAAATCATTTACCGGTTTGTTATGGTCAGCATTAAGCTCACTTAACAAGCACACTTTGTCTAATAGCTGTAAATAGGCATAGCCGGGTTTATTGGCTACAGAATCGATATAGGTAATTTTGATATCTTGATTTTGCTGTTGCGCGGCTTCGGCATAGGCGTTAAAGGTATCATCGGTAAAAGGTATCATACTCTTAGCTACCCGTAATTTTTTCTTGTATACCGGTACAGCATTGGGTTGAAATATGGTGGCTTCTATTTTTTTTGTTTCTGTGCCAATGGTACCCAGTTCTACCACTGTTTTAGTGGTTTTTTGACTGAGTTGATTGACCTGTACCGTTTTACAAGAGATGAGTAAGATAAGTGCTAAAAGAATACTTAATTTGCGCATATACTATTTATCAATAAAGAATTATAAATGTATGGAAAACTGTTGGGGTATGCAATGAAAGACAAATTTGTCATTTCGAAACAAAACTCACTAGTTATATTTATAATTAAAATTCTCTCAACAGTTTCGATTCGTGCTTACAAATACGAAAAGTGGAAGACCATAAAGAGATCGGTCAATAATTCACTTTATCAAATCATACTTCCACTCTTGAAAAAAATAATTATTAAACAAACTTGGATAAATTTCTTCTACAATATCAATAAAATCATTTATAAATTTCTTAATATTCCCTTCAAATAGTTTACCTGAAGTAATAAATACTTTCTCGTCAATCAAAAAATCTAAATTTTCTTTATCATTCTTAGATATAACTATTTCCTCCTCTACACCCTGCTCATATAAATCGATAGTTATGTCCTTTAAGTCGTCAGTCTCTAAAAATTTAAATATATCTTTAACATACTCTAAAAAAACGGCGAGGTCTGTGCGTACATCTAAATTCAAATTAATTTCACCTATTTTAAAATTGAAAACAACTTTATTTGTGTTCTCCAATATATCACAGACATCAATGAATATAGAATAAATACCATCTCCAAATTCATGATCATAAATATATTCTGAAGTTATTATATCTTCATTAGTGAAAGGAGCTATTTGAGTCAAAGATATATTTACCATATTTAAAATTTATTAAACTAGAAATAAGGGTAAGCAGTCTTAAATAATCCCGTTTTCGGGTCTAATATTACTTTAGCATAACTAGCAGCTCGAGTTGTACCATTGCTAAATACAACTTGTCCTAAACCCTTTGGTATTTCTATAATGTCCCCGCTTCTCACTTTACCATGAATTGACTTAAGAAATGCCGCAGCTTTTTCATTATTAAGCCATTGACCTTGGATTGATGAAGCTTTTAGGGAATTGGCCCTACCTACCAAGGCTCTAAAGTTTTTAACCCCTGCACCATGTGTACTAAAAGTATGTCTAAAAGTCTTTACACTTTTCCAAGACCAATTTATATTTTTTCCATACCTTGCTAATGCCGCAAAACTTAATTTTGCGCCACTGCCTCCGGGTACAAGCCATTGGCCAATTTCACCTCCAGGAGTAATGGCGATTGGATCTCTACTAGGAAGCCTTGGGGATATGTTAAAGTTAAAATAATCTTTGACAACTTCGCCAAAATTTTCCCAATAATTAACACTTCCAAAAAAACCTTTATAGCCATTAATAAAGTCAGAACCAAACCCAATTGATCTAAAAGCTTCATTATTGATTATAGAAGCATAAATCTTTGCCATTTCAAATTGCTCAGCATTTACTTCAAGTGTTTTATCTACCCCATCTCTGACTTCAACTTCTTGATCTCCATATTTATACTTTGTAAAAAATTTTCCTCCATCAGGATCAATACCATTAATGGGGTTATTTCCCATTCCTAAGTAGGGTGAATTATATTGCCCATAAGGATCAGTAGTCAACCATCTAGCGATTCTTGAGTCCCAAAGTCGTAATTCAAAGGCTTCTTTACCCGTTTCGAGGTCCTTTTCCTGCCCCTGAAACGCGTATCGATACTGCTCACCGCCTATGGTTTCTCTACCAGGCATCGGCATACCAAAGGGATAATAATCTCTAGTAGTACTTGGGGTAGGATTGCCACGCGCTATTACTGCTCGAACATTCCCTAAATGATCCGTTAGTTGGTAGCGGTCTGTTCCGTCAGTTTTATAATGAACACCGATACGACTAGACCCGTAAATAGGTAACTCCGTTTGGGCACCATTTCTATAAATAGCCAAGGTATTACCTTCGGCATCTCGAACATAATGGTCTGTATCCGTTGGATTACCATTACTATCAAAAGCTTCTTTACGTACCCTATGATTTTTATCGTTATAATAAAACTTCACAACTGGCTGATTGTTCCCTTTCTGCACTTCTGCCACTAATCCGCTTGCATTGTATACATAACGGATAACACTGGCTGGAAAGGTACCATTGATAGTATAGGCATCTAATTCCGCCTGGGTAACATTCTCCCAATCTTCCACCAGCTGGCCAATAGAATTATACTTATAACTTTCTGATGCCAATTGACTACCAATATCATCAGCATCACTAACATCACCAATTGCATCGTCCACTCGCTTTAATTGATTAGGAGCATAGGGTGAGACATTGGGATCATCATAGTACTCATAGGTGAGTTGATCCATTGCACTGGAATTTCCATTCTCACTTTGTTTGTTGCGATTTAGGCTTAATATATTTCCGTTGGCATCATAGGTAATATTACTTACATTGTAATCACCGGTATCCGCACCCTGCGCATTGGGATCTATTTTGGCGGTAAACACAGTACCTACCTGTACATGAAAGCCTGGCAATAAAGTAATACTCTCTCTGGCTATTACGTCTTCATCAGTGCCGACCACACCATTCTTTGTAACATTATCTTGGGCCGCGCCTGTACCCTCTATGGGCGCCCCTAAGCCCGCACTAATTAACCAATTATTTTTATTATAGCCATAATAATAGGTTTGCGTCATTGCCGTACTGCCCGGATGCTTGTTATACCAGGTCATGGCTTTGATATTACCATTAAAACGGTCTTCACCATCAGTAACCGCGTTAATAGGAGTGGGCGTGCCCGTACGGGTATAATCACCTTTGTAATAGTCTAAACTCATGCTAAACACATCAGGCGAAAAACCACTATTAATAGAGCCAACTTCGCCATCTTCACCTGGATCGAGAGATGTACTACCCGACGGATGATTGATGGCCTTTAACTGCCCGGCTAAATTGTACACATAATCAATACCTTGTAAATTATCTGCCAGTTCTATCCTTCTTAGAGCGCCTGTCTCATAGTAATAATACCTGGCCTGCGGACTAGCAGCATTACTATTGCCGTCTGATGAAGTTTTTACCTCTATAAGCTCATCGACTTCATTATAGGTATAATGATGTACATAGCGCTCATTGCCTACATATTTTTGATAATCCACCTCTTCAACGTTGCCCGTAACGGGATCATATTTATAATCAATTGTCTTGGTTCCTAAACCAGGAATGTATTGCACTATCCATTCTACTCGACCATACACATCATAACTGTACCAGGTGATAGCATTCTCGTTCGATGTTTTTGATACATTCCCCGCCACAAATCTTTGTTCGGGCCATCCACCCATAATCAAGGTTTGCATGGCTTCACCCATGCCTTGAACATCTGGTTCATCATATTGAGTGAATTGTTGTTCACTTCTAGTGCCTCCAAAACCATTGCCGGTATCTGGATGGTACAAATCCCAGGCACCCCCAAATAAACCCGTAACTACACCACTTTCAATGGGTCGGCCCAGTTCATCATAATTGGTATATGATAGTTGATTAGCAGCCCGTTGCTTCGAATTTTGAGAAAAGCGAATTTGCCCATCTTTTCGGTATTTGAACCAGGCCTCGCCTTCATCTGGGCTTTTACTATAAATCAATTGCCCTAAAGCATCATATTTGAACTCTGACTTTAGTTTTTTTAATGGTTGGTAGGTTGCCAAAAGTCTGCCTGCTTCATCATATTCATTCAAACTATAATCATAATAATTCTCATTATACGTCACACTCATCGCACCGCCCACATATGAATCAGGGTCTGAAATAGCCACTCTGTAGAAACCGTTCGCTAATTGATCCGTAGGTGTTGTAACATCTTGTTCAGTGATTAAATCATATACGGTATAGTCATAAGCGCTAAAACCGGCAATGGCTACATCTACTGTAAAGCCTATAGCATCGGCTCCCTTTGGTATATGGATATCTACAAAGCCCTGTCTACCAATCTGTACAGTCATAGCTCTTGGTTCTCCTTCTCCACTCCATGCAGACGCCAAAGTCTTACCATCACTATCTGTAAAAACTACGGTTTCCACGCCATGTACATCCCTCACTACCGTTTTTGTAATTTCTATAGCATCATATTTTATATTGTTAAAGGCATTTGTCTGTGATAATTCTTGACCTGCCCGCATGCTAAACGAATACCCATTAACCCATTGATCCGGTGTACTAGAATCATTATCTTCATCAAACTTATTGCCACCTAATCTTTTCAATGCTTGACCAGGGTTTAGTTTACTGAAAATGGTTCTTGAAAAAGGATACTGCGTAATATCAAAATAATCATTTCCTTTAAACTTCTCTTCCACATTATCAGGGTCAACATTTTGAATACTGTAATAGTGACCCAAGGTATTAGCTGTTGCGTCCACAGCAGATGGGTTCTCCGGATCTGCTTCAAAATCAGTATTGCTATAATTAACCCCGGAGCTGTTTTTTATAAAATTTCCATTGTAAGAAATGGTACCATTGGAATTGATCGGAGCGCTTAAGGTTTGTATCCCTGCACGACCTTCTGAGTCATACAATGTTTGGGTTTGCCAGACTTTGCCCGTTTTTATATCAAGCGTTTGTACCTGTTCATTTTTACCTAAGGCATCAAAATAGGATTTTGATTTTACTTTGAGAGTACCATCTATATCATAGGCCTCGGTAATCGTCCAGTTCCTATCTTCATGCACATAACCAGAAGGGCAACCATTGTTTACATTACTAGGGTCTTCAGGGCAAAAATCTGAATTATTTGTTACGCCCTGCCCATTAAATGGATCACTACAACTCAATACACCCGGCGAATGGACATCTCCAAAACCATCACCATCAGAATCAACATAGTAATATTCATAACAGGCATCTATGCCTTGATACACGGAAAAAGTGCCGCTAGTACCAGCACTAGGAATTTCAAATTCTATTATTCCTGTTCTTGACAGGGAACTATTATTATTACTTTGACATGTAACCTGAAGTTGGGTTCCATTCGTTTGCACGATGTCAATCCAACTAGGTGTATTAAAAGTGAAAGACCCTGAACAGCCAGAGCCAGAAAAGTAACTTGGATTTACAGTTTGAACTCCGCCGTCTGATGTAAATGTAATACCCGAATAAAAAATCGTACAGTCAGAAGATTGCCCAATCGCTTTTATATGAATAAGGCAAAAGAAGATAATCAATAATTTAAAAATTGTTCTCTTTTCCATAGGTATTATCTTTGGTAATTGTATTTATTCTTGCTAATTAGTTTGAAGCCTGTACTAGTGGAAGTGCCATCATCTTCTATCTCAACGTACGTATTTGTGAGCTTACCGGTGGCATCATATTCATATTTCGTAGCCAAGCCGTTGCTATCAATCAAATACCACAATTCGTCCCACTTATTGTAGACATAGCTCCTCATCACCGTAGTGATAGGGTGCAATCTAAAATCATCTAAATCTATAGTATTGCTGGACGCAATGATTGCAACCGTAGTTTGACTCGCGGGTATATTAATATAACCATTGAGCTGAACCCAGTTACCTGCATAAACCTTCTCTGAAGGTGTAAAATTATCTGCGACACCCCCGACTTCTATTCTAGTTCTATCTTCCCCACCTTTACGCACCCATACAGATACTTTAAATCTTTGCTTGGCAGGGTCGGTTCTATCATCATCTGCCGGAACTGATACCTCAAATGCTTTTTCACCCGCTGCAATGCGCACACTATTATAGCCCGTATGTGCTTCAGTGTCCGGTCTCCAACCAAAAGACTTTATTTCCCCATCAAAATAAGAACCATCACCCGCCAAATACTCGGCACCACTATAATACATCTCCTTATATTTTGCATTTGCAACAGCCAGTACCTTACTATCACCATCACCTAACTTTGTTGAAGCATAATTGTCATTGATATCTTTGGTCTCTAATGGCGCTGAATAATGATCATACCTGGTCGTAGTGCTAATATCTCTCCATTTACTATTTGTTTGGGTATCTCCAAGCCCCCATATAAAACCATCATCTTCACCTATAAAATCAATATAAGTGCCATCTTGTTCGTCTACCTCACCCTGCCACACATAATTTTTATGTTGTCGCCAAACGGGCATCTCTGTACTGGCATCAGGCTGGTAGCCGGTGTGATCTCTATAACTCCAAATATTATTCCAGGTGGTAATGTTAGCATCTAGAATTTTCTGAGTATTATTTATTTCGTCTAATAAATAGGTATAATTCGCCGCCTCTTGTGTTAGCATATTCTTGTTACTACCATCATCAACCTTACTTCCCATCTCAGAATACTCAAATATGGTATATGCCGGTATTAACTCTGTTTTGAACGCATTACCTTTACTATCATAAGTTCTTGTTTCTAATACTCGCCCTGTTAAAAGATCATGCTTATCAAAGTATTCAGAATTCGTGAAATTATTTTTGATTACTGAGGTTTTGATTAGAGGGCTGGGATATCTAATCTTACTGGTCGAACTTACATAGAATTTTTCATCAAGGCTCGAACCACTTAGTACTCGTTTAGAGCTTTTAAAGGATTCTTGACTTACACCTACTTCCAGGTCACCATCCAGGTCAGTTTTGTACTCATTAATTCTTGAGCTTATAATCTGATTTACTGCATTATAGCTACTAGAGGATACTAGCTGTCCTATTTTTGATAGTCGGCTCTCTATTTCAAATTTATTAGCAACTACCTGCCCATTAGTGAATAAATCATTTTGAGTTTCTCTAACTTTTAATACATCGCCTACATTATACATTTCACCAGGTCCATTAGGCACTTGTTTGAAAGTACTAAACACAAACTTTTGACCTCCCAACAAATTGTCATTGGTGTCATAGGTCTCCATGGTTACATTACTATATAAAACAGATGGTGCGGGCAATTCAGAAATATATGGAATAGCCTTTACATTGTCTGAGGGTGCATATGATGTAATACCTGATGATTTATAATTTACATTGTTTGGATCTTTATCATACGATGGGTTGTTGTAGTAATATGAGGTTTTAAAATTTAGATTATTATAATTGCTTACAATCAAATCTTTAACCCTTATACCGCCGCCTTTTTGATCTTTCAAACTTTCACTCCCATAGAGCTTATAGTTAATACTTACATCGCTATTTTCATAAGGATATCGCCACTCATGACAGACATCAGAAGTAGTATTCCGTATTATCACCCCATCATGAACCCCATTAGAGTCATACACTCCATACTTTGACCAGTCTCTATTCACTATCCAACCTTGATCTTGATCATCAAAATACCACATAACTTCATTAAAAGGCACTCTAATTTTAACATTAGTGGCAGTTACTTCAATAACTTCCACAGTTGAGTCATCTAAAACTAACCGTACCTCTCTTCTACTGTTACCATAATTTTCTCTCCTACAAATGAATAATTTCATTAACGTTTGATCTCCTACTTCAAAAAAATCTGTAAAGTCATCAATTGTTTCAGTATTTGGATCCAAATCATTGGTTATATCTATATAGACATCACTTGAAGCCGAAGTAGCAGTAATAAAATGCATTAAACCGTCAGTAAATATTCTACTACTTTCAACAGCCTCTTCATAGTAGTCATCTGATTCATAATTAATTCTCAGGCTAGCTCCTGTAGGCACCGTTATTTGATTGAGACTCCAAAGTTCTGGACTTAATTTATGGTACCCCCAATTATCTATGTCTTCACTATTGTAAGCAAAGCTACCCGCATTATAGTTGAATTTATAAGGTGGTAATAACGAAGTGCCCTTTTTACCCTTGAAATAAATATTATTCAATGCTAACCTTCCATTACTCCCGGCAACAGAGTTGGGGCTTTCTTTAGCTAAAGAGTAATTATAATTAAAGTCGATAACCTGTAGCGCCTCCTCCATAAGATTCATGTTTGCAATATCAGCTACGTCCAATACATTTTCATGTATATTTGAATCAAAACTCCTTATAAAGTTTGGATGTTTTCGTAAATATTGGTGATCAAGATAAGAAGCATAGAGGCCCTGATTCCCATGATAAGCACTGACTAGATCGTAAAATGTATTGTAAGCAATTTTTCCAATAAGATTATTAGTTAAAGCCCCCGTTTTTTTAAAGTCATAGTCAAAATTATCATTTTTTAAAAGAACTATTTTATCTAACTTCAAAGTACGACTTTGTGGTATATCAGTATATAGATATCGCAATACTTTTCTAGAAGAGTACTTGTAAGGACGAAGTGTTTGCGGTGATCCCCCTCCTGGAGGATCATGAGAGTAGATTGCTGGCAACGATACTGGATTACCTTGTACAGTATATAATACATCTCCTGGTGTTCCAGCCAAGAAAATTGGATGCTGTATGGTAGGTCTTTGTGACTCAAATTTTTGCCCGTAAGTGGTTAAATCAAACTGACCAGAATTCCATACTTGCCCAGAGTTTATTTGTTTATTTACCGATAAATTATCGTCTCTCAAACTTTTAACAAATAGGGCTGTATGCGTTCTCGTTTTAATAGCATCTAAATAATATATTTGCTTACGGCCCCAGGAGTAAGAATATGTCTTCTCATCGCCACCATTATTAATTTCTTCAAATCTTCCATTAGGAGTTTGCCAAATATACCCGTCGCTCCATTTACCATAGTCAAATTCAACCCAAAAGCCATAGTCATCTTCGTCTAATCTGCCGTTGTCGTTTACATCGACATAATCAGGGCCTGTGATCGCAGTTAATAACCAATGTGTAGCATAAGGAGTAGTTTTTCTAATTTCAAAAAAGTTCTTATTCTCATCATTTTTATCCTTAAAATTTTTATAAAATGATTCGAATTGATAAACAGGTAATGAATAATGATATGTCTTACCATCAACTGATGTAATCGAGTAAGCCCCTATACCCTCGTCTAAGAATACTTGAGGGTTAGATCTATCCAACTTCACATTAACATTCTGATTATTGAATTCTCTAGCATCGACGAAATTTGGCAAACTAGATTTGGTAACTCCCCCTGCATAACTTTCCCTAATTTCTTTATTGGTAAATGTTGTTATATAATTGCCTTCTTTCTTTTTTCTACCCACTAAAAATGACTCTGTATAATTATATGAATTGGCTGTATTGTAATATTCTAAAGCAATTAAATCATTCACAGAACTCGATAAATTATCATTTTGAATATTAGTTTTATCGAATCTTAAAAAGGAATTGTAATAACTATCAAAGGTAAAGTGTACTTTGTTAAGAAAATCTCTATTTGAAGGAGTACCAGTAGAAGGAGCAGACATATAATATGCGATATCATAGTCTAAATATTGTTCGTACAAATTGTCACCATTCTGTTCTGACTTTCCTCTAGAAGATAAATTAAGTTCATCAATTAGGTATGGACTAATGGAACCTGACAAACCTTGAGCCGTAACGGTATAATTGTCATAATTTGGAAGTATTAAATTATTAACTTCAATCTTGTCATCATTGTTAAGAATTTTGTTGAAATCTAAGAGGCCTTCTACCCTCGGCATTACATTAACATCCATAAAATGATTTTCAAGCATTTTGGCAGATGTGTCATTCAATTCAAAATCATCTGTCTTATTGGCCAATATAGGATTTAAAATACCTGAAACATAGAGGTTATTTAATTTGAACAGTGAGTTTTTCACTCTTGTTTTATTAAAATTTACGTAAAACATATACACTGGAAGATAAAAACCTGAAGAACTTACAGTTGTTTGATAGTCATTAGAAGTAACGCTATAGCTCGTGTTACTGATGCCAATACCATTGGAAGAATTGTTATAAGAATTACTCGAAGAACTAAAATCAATACCTGTTCCTGATGCTTTAGAATTTCTGCTATTGAAATTGCCGTTAGAGCTTCTTACCGAAAGTCCACCGGATAAGCCAGAATTATAATTATAATTTAAACTTATTCCTAGTACCGAGTTACGTGCATTCGATCCATAGCCTATTCCAACACCATTAACATTGATCCCTGCATTCAAACTAACTCCTTCTGTACCAATACTTCCTCCAATTCCTGCAATATTATTGGTACCATCACCGAGGCCTAGATTTGCCGACACATGACCACCTAAAGACCTATTTGAGCCCCAAGATAAACCTAACCCCACGCTTACGCCGCCTCCGAAAGTCACACCTGTTCCGAAACTGTAAAATTCTTCTTCAAAGCCCAGGTCATAAAAGAATTCGCTAACATTGGTTTTGCCCCAATCATCGGGATAGCCATTTACCCCTCTATTTATTGTCCCGGGATTTAAATTCCAACCCAACCCAACCCACGAAGCTTCCTGATCCATAGCAATACCTGAATGATACGATAAGGCGATAGGGTATCCGCCTTCGGGAGACGGTACATTTAATAAAGGTAGAACATATGACAAGTCACCAGTCACTAAGTTTACCATATCTGTGGCATCGACCGGTTCAAAACTGGCAGCCTCTGGGGCATTCGGGCCTTGAGCCAAGGTTTTGGTAGCTAATAAACTACTGAGTAAAACAACAAATAAAGAAGCTAATACTTTGGTTGATCGTTTGATGTTTGTGTTCATATATTTCTAAATTTTGAACAGATTGCTTCTCCCTCCCGAAGTCTCGGGATCGGGATCGCAATGACGTTAGAATTTTAATTTCGGTTCGCTATTAATATTTTTAATGGGTATCTTCAATTTTACTTCACCAGTATACAGGCCCAAATCTTTAATGGTAAAACTTAGGTCCCCACCGATTAACTTGTGTTCTTCTCTAGGGTATACCAATAATATATCTGTTGACCGGCTCATGCCATACATACGAGGGTAGACAAAGTCTGCCAGCGCGATAGTGTCTTTCTCCTGCGTAAACAGATGAACTTTATCCCCGATGCCAAAAGCCAATTGATTGATCATCGCGCCAAATTCATTCCTGGTCTTTGGTGCGGCACTCAGTAACTCTTTATTATCCTTAGACATACTTAAATTAAAGTAGAGGTACTGCCCATATTTTTCTCTAAGCTTTTTGACGTCTTCTGCGCTGGTATCATCGCTCAATTCTTGTTTTACTAAAAGATCCGTAGGTTTATATACCAGCGAAAAATTATAACCATTTACAGCTTTTTGTTGCACAAAGCCGTTTGATTCGTCTCTGAGGTAGGTCCAGAGCTCTTCTTCGGTATTGAAGGTTTTGTTGGAGCAGCTTATGAGTAAAACCAGCAACAGTAATGAGATTTCTCGTCGCAAATAAATTTGCTCCGTCGAAATGACAAATACACGTACTATGTTTTTAAGAGAATGCTTCACTATATCACACTATTCAATTCATTATAGATTTTTCGTCGTCCGACCTGGTCGGACTCTGTCGAAATGACATTTAATTTTACTATTCTTCAAAAGATTGCTTCTCCACCAAAAGCGGATCGCAATGACGTACGCTTTGTACTTATTTTCCTGTAAATTCTTTATTTAAACCTTCCAATACCTTTTCGGTTAAATCGGTTGCTTCATCAGCATACATGATATTGCCACTGCCACTGGCGCCGAAAATGATCTTATAATTATGCTTTTTTCCATACTCGGTGACATAATCATTAATGTCATTGATGACCGTTTGAGTCACCTTTTTATCTTCCTCCTGAATCTGTTTTTGAATGGCTTGTTGGTAGTTGTTTACCTGCTGCTGCTTATTGCTTAGTAATTGTTGTTTCAACTCCAATTCTTTTTTACTCATTTTAGCCCGTTCTCTCTCATAGGCTTTCAATTCCTTTTGCCAATCGGCCATCAGGCTATCTACATTCGCACTCAAGGTTTTGGCCTTAGCTTCAAATTCAGCCCGTACTACTTTGGTACGCTTGTAGCCCTCTAATAATTTATTGACATCAACATACACCAATTCTGATGTTTTTAAAGATTTATATAAGGCAAACGCACTCATGAGTACTGCCAAACCTGCTACAACTAGGGTTGCTTTCTTCATGTATTCTAATTCTGTTTTTCGGTTATTAATTGTTCTAGCTTTTTTAATCGTTCTTCAAGGTTTTTATTCTTTGTTTTTTGTGCTTCTAATTCTTTTTGCTGTTGAATGGTATATAGGGTCAACTCCTCAATTTTTTGCAAGAGTTTGGCATTCATAACCCCTAGTTCTACTCCCCCATCATCTTTTACTTCTTGAGCACTAGGAATATTTTGAAGATGCCCATTATTTTGAATGTATTTTTCAACCTCTAGCAGTGTAGGCAAACGATAGTTTTTATTAAAAACGAAGTCTGGCCAACCAGATGTACCATGAGTTTGCACTTTGATCTCTTCTGTGATGAGTTTTCCTTTCATCGCCACAGCGAAACCAGGAGGTATATCTTTTGTATTAATCCCAACTTGGTCCGAGGAGAAGTCGCCATAAATTAAAGGTGTCACGCTATTCGAATTCTCTATATAAAGCTTATCGTCCCCCAACTCATCTGCACCAGCACTATGGCCTAAAAAAACATTTCGAGACCCTGTAGCATTCATACCAGACATGAACCCTAAATACGTATTGTTCCCTCCTATTACATTATTAAAACCCGAACGATAGCCGTAAAAAGTATTTCGTTCTCCTTCGGTATTATAATAACCAGATTGATACCCAGAAAAATTGTTATATTGTCCGATGGTGTTTTTTGCACCGGCCTGATAACCTATAAAGGTTCCAGATTCGCCAATAGTATTGGCCATCCCTGCTTGTGAGCCAATAAAAACATTCGTACCACCAGACTGGTTTAAACGCCCGGCATAATGACCATAGAAGGTATTATGAGAAGCGGTATTATTCATCCCAGCTTCATTTCCTATTTGCGTATTGTAATTACCCGTCTGATTTTGCCTTCCGGCGGAAGACCCAATTGCAACGTTCCTTTGACCCGATGTATTCAACTTCCCCGAAGAAGTGCCCAGATAAACATTGTGGTCTCCTTCAGTATTATTATTACCTGAAAGATATCCCAAAAAGATGTTATTTGCTCCAGTTATATTTTGTTGCCCTGCTAAAGAGCCCATCATTAGGTTATAATTTCCTCCATCTGTTTTATCACCAGTAAGTTTACCTATGAATATGTTATGGCTTCCACTTTTACTGGCATAACCAGACAGATACCCCACATAAATATTATCACTACCTGTATTAAAATATCTCGCTGAACTTGCTCCAATAAATGTATTCTGATTCCCACCATTAAAGTTATAGGCTGCGCTTGAGCCTATAAAGACGTTGGAAGCTCCTTCAGTATTATTAAGGCCTGCTTGAGCTCCTAAAAACGTATTGCTACCACCCGTCGTTGTCTCCCGACCTGCTCTAAAGCCTACAAATACATTATAACCTACTGTAGTCTTATTACCTGAGAAAGCTCCTAAAAATGCATTACCAACGCCTGTTATATTACTTGATCCTGAGCTAGTTCCTACAAAAACATTTTGATTACCGCTAGTCGTATTTCTACCTGCATAGCCTCCCAAAAACGTATTGTAGATTGCTGTATTAAATTCACCAGCCTTATAGCCAAAAAAACTACTGCTCGATCCCTGAGTTCCAGTATCTGTCCCATAATTAGTCGTAGTTTGGGCTATAAGTAAAGTGCTATATGCTATTGCAACTATCGCGAAGAATAATTTTTTCATTTCACTTTTCTTTTAATAATAGTTCCAAAGCCTTTTCAAGCTTTTTAATTCTACCTTCTTGATTCTTTATTTTTTTCTCCTGATCAATAGTGTACAAGGTTAATTCTTCAATTTTCTGTAAAAGCTTGACATTCATAGCGCCTAACTCAATCCCTCCTTCTTGCTGTACCTCTTTCGCACTAGGAATATTTTGAAGATGCCCATTATTTTGAATGTGTTTTTCAACCTCTGATAGTGTAGGTAACTGATAGTCTTTGTCGAACACAAAATCGGGCCAGCCATTAGCACCATGAGTTTGCACCTTGATCTCTTCTGTAATGAGCTTACCCTTCATAGCGACAGCAAAACCTGCAGGGATGTCTTTGGTGTTAATTCCTAATTGATCGGAAGCGAAGTCACCATAAATCAAGGGTGTAACGGCATTGGAATTCTCAACATAAAGTTTATCACTGCCCAACTCCTCGAAACCGGCATTGTATCCTAAGAACACATTTCTTGAACCGAGTGTTTTATTACCTGCATTCGTGCCCACATACACATTATTGTCACCATCTACATTACTATGTCCTGTTCCATGCCCATAGAAGGTATTACTACTTCCACCGGTCATGTAATATGCGGCATGGCTACCATTAATTACATTATAATTGCCATCTATATTTTTCCACCCGGCTCTCCAACCCGTAAATACATTGTAATTACCATCGTTGTTCGCACTACCGGCTGCTTGTCCTGTAAATGTATTGTAGTTACCGCCACTATTACCGGATCCGGCGGAGTGCCCTGTAAAGGTATTCTCATTACCTGTTAGGTTATTCTGACCCGTTGCTGAACCCAAAAAAACATTACGCCTGCCGTCAGTATTTTCTTTGCCAGCTAATCTTCCAATGATCACATTATAATCTCCAAGGTTGTTGTTATATCCTGCGAGACTCCCTATAAAAACATTCCAGCTCCCTTTATTTACCTTTCCAGAATATCTACCAATAAAAGTGTTTTCACTTCCATTATTGCTTTGCCCAGACCCCAAACCAACAAATACATTATGACTACCTGTACTACTGGTACCGGCAGAATTACCAGCGAAGACGTTCTCATTACCCGTAACACTATTATATCCTGCATTATTTCCTAGAAACACATTTAAAGAGCCTGCACTATTATAACCTGCTTCTGCTCCGATGAAAGTATTTCTAGCCCCATTAGTATTATCCCTACCAGCTCTAAAACCAAGATAAACATTGTAACTTGCAGTGCTTTTCCAACCAGAATATGTCCCTATAAATGTATTTCCAGTTGTATTTTCACTATACCGTCCTGAATGAAAGCCCACATACACATTTTGCCCTCCAGTGGTATTTGCATAACCGGCATTAGCGCCAAGAAAGGTGTTGTAATGATTGGTTGTATTCGCGCCTGCACCACCGCCAAAATAGCTGCCCCCAGAACCTTGGGTGCCTGAATTTGTACCGTAGTTTGTTTGCGAAAATGATAGCAATGAGACTATCATTGCAACGTGTATTAGTAATATTGCATGAATTGTTTTTTTCATACTATTTTTCCTTTGAGATTAATTCATTTACAAGCTTTTTTAACTCTTCAATTTCTTTTTGCTGCTTTATAGTATATAATGTCAGTTCCTCGACCTTTTGCAAAAGCTTCGCATTCATTTCGCCTAATTTAATCCCACCTTCATTTTTTACTTGTGCTGCGCTCGGGATGTTTTTAAGATGCCCTTTTTCTTTAATATGTTTTTCGACTTCCTTTAAAGATGGTAATTGGTAGCCTTCTTTAAATACATAATCTGGCCATCCGGCAGACCCATGTGTTTGTACTTTTATTTCTTCGGTGATGAGCTTACCCTTAACGGCCATTGAGAAACCAACCGGGATCGAGTTGGTATTAACCCCCAATTGATCTGTGGCAAAGTCACCATAGATCAATGGTTCTGTGGAAGTATTTGAGTTTTCGATATATAATTTATCATCGCCTGTTTCATTATAACCAGCATTCAATCCGATAAAGACATTGCGTGAACCTGATTCATTACTATAACCGGAAAAATATCCTAAGCTCACATTGTGATTTCCCGTTCTGTTATTCTTACCAGCCTCTTTCCCATAGAATACATTTCCCGCGCCAGAGGTATTAAAATAACCAGACATCGATCCGCTAAAAACATTATAGTTCCCTGTGGTTGTATTTCTACCAGATTGAGAACCTAAAAAAGTATTATTTTTTGCAGTTGTATTAGAATTCCCTGAAGACTTACCAACAAAAACGTTATCTTCACCTGTGGTATTCGAATTTCCAGACCAATAACCCAAAAAAGTATTGCTGGATCCTTCTGTATTGTTATAGCCAGAAAGTGAACCTAAAAACACATTATAATTTGCCGTGGTATTTTTCTGGCCTGCTTTGTTTCCTAAAAATACATTATTGTTTCCCGTCGTATTCTCATTTCCAGAATAGTATCCTAGATAGGTATTGAAATCAGCGGTAGTATTTTGCTGACCTGAGCCATAACCTGTAAACGTGTTGTAGCTGCCCGTAGTATTGTTATATCCCGCAGCACGACCTAAGAAGACATTATCACGACCTGAAGAATTAGACCTTCCTGTTGTATTACCTAAAAATACGTTATGAACACCAGTCGTATTATTAAGCCCAGCATTAAAGCCTAAAAAAGTATTCTTACTACCTGTTGTAGTGTACCGGCCTGAGCCACCTCCAACGAAGGTGTTTTCTTTTGCCGTTGTATTTGCATAACCAGCATTATTGCCTAAAAACACATTGCTAGTGCCATCAATATTGCTATATCCAGCTTGATAGCCTATAAAAGTATTATAACCCCCTATAGTATTCTCTCTTCCCGCTCTAAAACCGACAAATGTATTAGCGCCCCCTTCGTTTCTCCAACCTGCCCAAGCTCCCAAAAAAGCATTACCTATACCGGTTACATTAGATGCTCCGGAGTTGTAACCTACGAATGTATTTTGATTACCCGTAGTTGTAAGTTTACCTGAACTCTCACCTAAAAATGTGTTATACGTCGCCGTATTTACGTCACCTGCTTTAAAACCAAAAAAACTACTGCCTGCGCCCTGCGTTCCAGAATTAATACCATAATTAGTTTGGGAATGTATGACCAACGTTGCGAAAAAGGCATAGCAAGTCAATACCTTAAATTTAATAGATATATTCATAGTTTATTTTTTAGATAGACTTTGTTTGATGAGTTTTTTTAGCGCGGCCACTTCATTTTGAAGCTGCGTAATTTGTTTATTTTGAAGCTTTAATTGTTGAATTTCTTTCTCCTGTTGTATTGTATATAAGGTCAACTCTTCGATTTTTTGAAGTAATTTAGCATTCATGGTACCCAATTCAATGCCACCATCCTCTTTTACTTGTTGAGCACTTGGAATATTTTGAAGGTGCCCATTTTCCCGGATGTATTTTTCCACCACTTCAAGGTTAGGTAATAGATAATTATCGCTAAAAACATAATCTGGCCAATTAACAAAGGTTTGTACTTTAATCTCATCGGTAATCAACTTACCCTTAATAGCCATGGCAAAGCTTGCGGGAATATTAGTGGTATTAATACCCAACTGATCAGAAGCAAAATCACCATAGATCAATGGCTCTATTGAAGAATCCGAATTTTCAATATATAATTTATCGCTACCGTTGGTTTCATTATAACCCGCCTTATAGCCAATAAATATATTTCTAGAGCCTACAGAAGTGTATCCAGAATGAAACCCTAAGTAGGTATTGAAGTCACCCGAGGTATTATTATTACCAGCCCGATAACCGTTAAAAACGTTGCCAGTTCCCGTTGTATTTAAATAACCAGATGCAGCCCCATAGAAAACGTTGTAATCTCCAATTGAAGTATTTCTACCAGAATTGATTCCTGAAAATGTATTATTATGTCCTTCGGTGTTATATCTCCCTGCCTGACTTCCGACAAAAACATTGCTATGACCAATAGTATTTTCAAAACCTGCCAGATACCCCATATAAGCGTTGTTTTGGCCAGTTGTATTATCATAACCCGAATGTTTCCCGATAAAAACATTTTTACCACCAGTAGTATTTTTCCAACCCGTAGCATAACCTACAAAAACGTTATCTGCAGCTTCGGTACTTGAGTAACCTGAAGAATTGCCTAAATAGGTATTACCACTTCCTGTTGAATTAAGTCGGCCCGCATTGGAACCCATAAATGTGTTGTTTTGCCCAGTGGTATTGCTAAATCCTGCATAATACCCAGAAAAAGCATTATGTTGTCCCGTATTGTTTTTAAAGCCTGCATACATTCCTAAAAATGTATTTGCCTGCCCGGTGGTATTATCGATACCGGCTTTATACCCTAAAAAAGTATTGTAATCTCCGGTGGTATTATTCTCTCCTGAATTGGTTCCAATAAAGGTATTGTTCTGGCCTTCGGTATTTTCATAACCGGCTTTAAAACCTAAGAATACATTATACCAACCCGTTGTACTTTTTTGGCCTGCCATAGAGCCAACAAATGTACTGCCTGACCTTGTATCATTAGCACCAGCATTATAGCCCATATAAACATTATTACCCCCGGTAGCTTTTATACCGGCAGCGGGGCCCACAAAAGCATTTCCTCCAGCGTTATTATCCCTCCCTGCATTGGTTCCCACATAAACATTGTTAGCTCCGGTTGTATTTAAATAACCCGCTTTATAACCAGCAAAAACATTTGAAGCACCGGAAGTGTTTTTCTCCCCTGAAAGTGCCCCATAGAAAGTATTATAGCTAGCTGTTGTACTATATCCTGACTTAAAACCTGTAAATGTGCTGTAGCTGCCTATGATGTTGTATCTACCTGCCTGCGAGCCTGAAAAAGTATTAAACGTCCCTGTGGCATTCGAATAACCACTATGCATACCTACAAAGGTGTTATTATTCGCTGCCGTATTATAATAACCCGACTGAAATCCTAAAAACGTGTTATTACTTCCACCTATATTATTATAGCCTGCGGCGTATCCTACAAATGCATTACTATGGGCAGTAGTACTTTTGAAACCCGCAGAAACACCACCATAATAATTCTGCTTTCCAGATATATTTGCATTTCCAGAATTCTTACCGACAAATACATTTGAGTGACCACTGGTATTTACCATTCCTGATAAACTACCTATAAAAGTATTGTTCGCTCCTGTTGTTAATTCACCTGCCTTATAACCAAAGAAACTATTATCAGTTCCTTGTGCTCCAGAATCAGTTCCATAATTTGTGGTTGATTGTGCGAAAGACACAGATGAAGTAATAACGGCACATAGCAGCACTGATAAAAATTGGTTGATTTTTGTCATGTTTATATAAATTATTTGACAGTATATACCTAAGGCATAAACCTAAAAAGTTGTTGCTAAATCAATACTTCAGAAACTGCCATTAAGGGTTTGAAGGGTAGCAATTTTTTCTCCTATAATACGAAGCCAATGTAAATAATATTTTAACACTTTTTAAGATTTGCACGGTAAAAGTTTTTAACAATTTTTATTGTTTATTTTACAAGACCATTTACTTCGTTATCCACAAAAGTAGAAGTTGTCGATGATACTTTTAACTTCTCATTTGTGTCAAAATAAAAACAACCCCTATGATCTATTCATTCTTTCACAGCCCCTAAACCAGTGAATTGGTATAAAGAGGGATTAAGTCAATTTGCTAAAATATTTTCTCCTTTTCTTATGAATTTGTCCAACTCTAAATAAGTTCCATTTTTAAATTCGAAACGTACATAGCCAAATTTTTTATTCCACCAAAAGTATTTCAAATCATGGTCAAATGGAACATCATAATATTCTTTTGCTTCTATTTTGACCCGAGTATTTCCATTTAATTTCTTATTTAAATCTTTGGTAGACATAACCGTGGTAGGGTACCTTAAAGTGTCAGATTTTCTATTAAACACAAACTTCAAATACGATTGATTTTCGTCCAAAGACATTTGCAAAACATCTATCTTTTCCCTAGTAAAAATATGTCCTAATTTAGTTTTTATCGGTTTTCGAAGGGTGATTTCTCCTGAAACGAATAAAAATTCAAACTTTTCTTTACCAATAGTTAAAGGATCGTTGGGGTTATAATGAGACTCTATCTTATCAATGAAGACAGAATCTCTTTTATTTTCATCTGACCGAAACACCAAAATATCACCATTCGAATACGGCTGCCAGCTCTTGTCCTCTTTTGATAACTTATATTTTTTACACGATAACACTAAAGAAGATAATATCAATACAATGATTATATATTTAATATTTCTAATTATTATTTGCATTATTAGGTACTAATTCAATTTCGAAACATCTATTTGGAAATTTCTTACAAAAACTATTTAATGTTTTCAATATATTCTGCTGACTGTCAGTTACGTTATGACCATTTCTATTGCCCGTAGCACCTGTAGCTTCGGGTTGTCCATCCCCACCCAAAATAGTACCTTCAAAAAATTGATTAATGTTGTTCAAATTTTTGATCATTGCATGACCACTACCTCCGTTCAACCAAGAAAGCCATCCTTTTGCATTCGTAACCGCGTCATTAATGTAGCTCCATTGAAAACCTTGAGGCCCATCGGGATGAGTTATGTCTCCAGGTTGATGAGGTGTTATATAATAAATAACTTCAACATTGAACAAAGAATTCCCGTCAGCATCCTTGTAAGTCATTAATTGTTCAGCAAAGCCAGCTGCATGAGCCCCACCTTGACTGTGTGAAACAATTTTAATTGTTTCATTATCTGCTAACTCAACCTTTCCTTTTTTATACATGCGATAAAACTTTTTGGCCTTTCTGACTCCTTCTGAACGTCTTTGGCTGGCCTGTGAATTCCAGTGTGAAGAACCACTAGTAAACAAGTGATGATTGTCGTTGTGCATTCGTGCAAATGTATTAACGATATCTGCTTTTTGATCGAATGAATTTACTTCCCCTGGTTTTGTTCTCCAATAATTAAAAACATCTCTGTAATAAATACCCGATTTTCCCCACCATCTTTGATCCGCATTTCCTTGTTTCAACCTCAAACCACCAACAAAGATTATTAATCTACCATCGGGATCGATAGCATTGATAACGTTATTAGCTACGTATGAAAACGGTGATAAATTCGTATACTTTTCAGCCAGTGGATCAATATTCATCCATTTACCAAGCCACTTATTATAATTTCGCGCTCCATAATCTAACCATTGAAGGCCAAGTTCATTTTGCTCTTCCTTTCCATTATACCCAAAAGGATAATCTACACCATTCACTACATTATTATAACCTTTATGTGAACCACCGAAAGGATAGTAATTGTTTTCTTCTACAATCTCTGAAGTTGTAACCAAGCCATTATTATCACTATCAGAATAACTTAAACGTATGTTTCCTAAATGATCTTTATACTGGTATATATATTTGAAAGAACTTCCACTCGGCGCCACATATCCCTCTGAATGATTAAAAAACTGAAGTGTATTATTCTCATAAATATGATTACCGGCATAATCCGTATTTACACCACCGACCGTTTTTCTAAGCTTTCCACCGCTCGCATCATAAACATACGAAATATTTTGCCCACTGACATTCACCTGTTTGGGTAAGTTAAGATGATTATAAGTAATGCTAGTAATCCCTATATTTTTATCTGTTTTCATATTACCATTGGCATCATACGTAAACTCTGTGGTCTGATTTGCACCGTCCTTAAACCCATAGGTATCATTGCCATTGTCTAGTACTTTGATCAATTTATTGCTTCGGCTTTGATAAGTATAGCTCAAAATATCCATGTTACCAAAACTAGTCGCGCCACTGTTCAAATGTCCCTTTCGTGTGAAACCGGTTATGTTTCCATTCTTATCATAATTTACATTGTGCAAACTATATCGATCCCAAATACCACCACCAGCAAATTGCGCTTTCTTTATCCTGTTCAACGCATCGTAGTGATACATATACCAAAACTTAGAAGTATTTTGATTGGCTGTGCTCCAATTCACTTGCGAAATATTGCCATTAAATAAATCGACGGCTGATGAATGTGTGGGTTTTTCGTAATGAATCTGAAACGCAAATAGATCTTCCCCTCTGTTATCAACATCATTAATATCAGTAAGCCAACCTCTAATGTTGTATTCATAATCCATAGTTTGCAACCCTGAACTTCTCAAGATGAAATTCTTGAGTTTGGCCTGGTTGTGATAAAAAGATACATCACCAAGGAGGGCACCTGAAGAATTTACCGTAGACGTATAAAAGGTGTTGCCATTCTTTTTATAGTATACTTTAGTACCAATACGTTCTACCCTAAAAATATCACCTACATTTGCGGTAGTCTTTTGTCCTCTATTACTACCAGACTCATATACATATACTTTATTACCATCTCTATGGTAAATTGCATATTTAATTGTATTGTAATGTGCGTTGGTATTGCTATTTGACAATCCGGCCATAAAATACTTACCTGTTTTTGCTAATTGATATTCTACATAGCCATTTTTAGCGAAACTTGTGCTTGTAGCAAAACCCGAGTTGTTCCAACCACTCCCTGCCGTAGACGTAATAATTCCTGCAGATTGGCTTACACCCACGTAATCTTTCTTTGCATCACTTAAATGCAGATTCGTAATTTTACCATTGTAATCGCGAATTGAAATATCGCCGATTAACTTTCCCGAAGAACTAACAGTAGACGTATAAAGGGTGACACCGTTTCTTTTGTAATATATTTGACTTCCAACCCGCTCTACCCTAAAGATATCGCCAATATTATATACGCCCAGGTTCTTTTTATAACTGCCAAACTCATATACATAAATATAACCGTTTGCCCTGTTATACATGGCATAATCTATAGTATTAAAAGAGGCACTTGAATTATCAGAAGACAAACCTACCATTAAATATTTGTTCTTTTGAGGTATTTGATATTCGACGTACCCGTCATCTACAATCTCCCCAATGGTTGCCAGACCAGCATTCCACGAAGTTGAATTGAGTGTTTTGGTAATTGTATTTCCTTTTACCGTTAAATTTACCAGGTCCTTGAAATGACTTTGACCTGTATTCAGCTTTCCACCAACATTCTTTCGTTTTAATTGCCCCAAGTCATCATATTGGTTATTCACTATTTGTTCTGCTTCTTGCTCATTGATGTATTGTTTTTGATTTAGGAGCTCACCTGAATGATTGTATTCAAAGTAATCGTAGGTCACGATATCCGCATGCCCAGTTTTTTTATGTGTCATTTTGGTTTCTAGCACCCATCCTTGTAATTCATCCAATCTGCTTTCAATAATATCTGTCGTACTTAAATAATTATTGTTCGAATATGTATAAATAGGCCGATTGAGTTTATCATAGTAAGTCACTGATGTAATCCAATTTCCTGTATCTATTATCCGTGATTTTGATCCTGTCGCTAGACCCTTGGTATTTGTAGTATTCTGCACACCATAAACGGATACTGTGGTAGGCGCACCGCTTAAATTAAACACATAATTGTCATAGTAATTAATGGTCATAATTTGCATTCCTGTAGGTAGCGCCGTATCTGAATAATAAGAACCGGCATAACCAGTTCCTGAAGTTACTTTGGTTTCATATTGGGTAAAACCTGTACTGGTATCAGCAATATTCTGAAAGTATGCTCTTGATCCGCTGGAACTTTTAATACCCGTGAGTACTACACGTCCAAATACGTCGTACTTAGTCGCCAGCCACTTATTTTGTGTTTTTAAGTTTTGGTCTTGGGTCATAATGGGCAAATTCAACTTATTATAAACGATATATTCCCATCCTTTTCCAGGTATTTTCTTTTCTACTAATCTATTTCGATAATCATGTCTGTATTGATAGCATAATTCAGACAATTCGGTAGCATCAGGTTTTGCAGCATGTGGTTCTGCTTTTGGTGGCAATACGAAGGTTAAATTTCCATAGTCATCATATACATAGTAGGTGTCATGTGCCGCATTAGCATTATAAGTTCGCTTTAAAACAACCCTACCGTACCTATCTTTGAACTCTTCAGTAGTTCGGTTCTTGGCTGTACCGGTATGATTTTCGTCCT
>JAAUYH010253493.1_pt1 | contig 24931 bp, 14 predicted proteins | sample 7278061 | NCBI WGS metagenome assembly JAAUYH01 (sample SAMN14350203, study PRJNA611818) | marine sediment metagenome | isolation source: surface marine sediment (0.6m) | place: French Polynesia: Moorea | collected 2018-08 | reverse complement strand
CCGCAGTATATACGGCACTTGCTCAGGGCCGGGACATTCCGCTCGCTGCCCAGGCACCGAGTTATCGGCAATACATCAATACCTACGAAGAGCGAATGGGGGGCTCACAGGGCGAGGACATGCGGGCCTATTGGGACGCAGAATTGTCCCCTGCGGTGCCTGCGCTCGATTGGGTTCTCGACCGCCCCCGTCGGACCCGGACCGAACGCCGAGGTGACCGGCTGGGATTTGCGTTTTCGAGCAATGCCTTCGCGCAAATAAGGGCGTTATCGACTCGGTACGAAGTGCATCCGCGCATCATATTTACGGCCCTTTTCGGGATGCTCTTGCACCGCTACACTGGACAAGACCAACTGCCGATTGGTCTATCTCTGCCGCACGCGGGGCGCGACATTGATGGGGACCGATTGCTTGGCCCCGCTGACATCGTTGTGCCATTGCCTATCGATTGCGACGCCGAGGCCAGCCTCGTCGATTTCCTACATCAAATCCAGGGCAAATTTGCCGAGCGCCACCGCGTTAGCGAGTATCTATTATGGCGGAGCATGGCCGAAGACGGCAATTCCCACGACCTGGCGGAACGCTGCCCCGCGCGCCTGTCGTTTCACGATGGTCCTGGCGCCCTGATACGTCCCGGACGGCCGGCGCTGCTGCGCGTGGGGGAGCTTGCCCTTGAGCCGCTCGAACTCGGCAGCGGCAGGCTGGACTGCGACATCGACTTCGCGGTTGCCGAAACCGACGGTGTCTACCACGGTGAGTTACAATACGCTTGCGAGCTCTTTGATCGCGATACCATTGCTGGCATGGTCGAGGCATTCATCGGCCTGGCGGATGCCGCGCTGGCGGAGCCCGAGCGCGCCTTCAGCACCCTGCCTATGATATCGCAGGCCGGGCGTGAATCGGCATGGGTCGCGGGGCGCGGACTGCAGCGCATCCTGGCGGCGAGCGATGGCTTGGCGTGGCGTTTTCTGGCCCAAGTCGATCGCAGGCCGCAGGCGGTCGCCGTGCGCGACGGTTCTCGCACGCTCAGTTATGCTGAACTTGAGTGGGCATCCAGACAGGTTGCCGGCGCGCTACAAGAGCGTGGGGTCGGCCGCGACAGTGTCGTTGGATTGTACATGGATCGATGTATTGAATTTGTGATCGCCATTGTCGGCATCCTCCGCGCTGGCGGCGCGTATTTGGCCCTCGATCCCAATCAGCCCGATGCCCGCTCCAGCCAGCTCTTGAGCCAATCGGGCGCCCTTGGGCTCATGGTCAGTGGCGTCGAGCGCGACCACAGTGCTTGCGCGGCCTCGCTGCTAAAGGGCGAGGCTGCGCCATCCCCCTGGCTTATCAGTGTAGTCGATTGCCTGACGCAATCATCGCCGCAAGCGGCCTCCGAGCTGCCCGCGCCAACGCTGAACGACCTCGCCTATGTCATTTATACCTCGGGTTCGACGGGCACGCCCAAAGGGGCCATGATCGAACATCACGGCATGCTCAACCACCTGCTGGCCAAGATCGATGCACTCGGGCTGAGCGAAAGTGACGTCGTCGCGCAAAATGCGCCGCAGAGTTTTGTCATTTCGAACTGGCAGATTCTTGCGCCGCTCCTCGTTGGCGCTGAGGTTTCGATTGTATCTGCCGATATCGCTCGCGACCCCAATGCGTTACTCGAGCAGGTACGCGCGCAGCAAGTGACCGTTCTGCAGCTGGTGCCATCGCTGTTGCGCACAGTTCTCGACGAGCTCGACAGCGGCGGCACCGACCAAGCGCTGCCGTCATTGCGCTGGATCGTGCCCACCGGAGAGGCGCTCACGCCCGATCTCTGCCGCCGCTGGCTGGACCGTTACGCAGAAATCCCACTGCTCAATGCCTTCGGCTGTTCCGAGACCTCTGACGACGTCGCCCATTACGCCATAAGCGAGACACCGGCCGCCGACGTCGTGCGTATCCCCATTGGCCATCCGGTGCCGGGGGTGAGCCTGCACGTCCTAGATGGTACAGGGGCTCCTGTGGCGGACGGCATGCCCGGTGAGCTATGGGTCGGGGGCGCCGCAGTCGGCCGCGGTTATCTCGGAGATCCCGATCGTACGCGCGCGGCCTTTCTCCCGGTGTCGGCTGCGGTTCCCGCCATTGTCGGCCTTCCCGAAGACGGCCCGCTCTATCGAACCGGCGATCTCGCGCGCCGCCGCGGCGATGGCGTCCTAGAATATCTCGGCCGTGCCGATCATCAGGTCAAGATCCGCGGCGTGCGCATCGAACTCGGCGAAATCGAGGCTGCGCTGCGCAGCCATCAAGGCATTCGCGATGCGGCCGTGGTGGTCAATGTCGATCACTCTGGAACCGCTTGTCTCATTGCCCACTGGGTGCTCCAGCCCGCGGAAGCGCCCGCCGATAGCAATGACGGTGATTCTGGTGCGGCAGAGATATCCGACAGGGGCGAGAGCGCCGCACTGCGCGAATTCCTGGCCGCCCGCTTGCCCGAGGCCATGATTCCGTCCGCGTTTCTCCGCCACGAGGCCCTGCCGACCAACCAGAGTGGCAAGCTGGACCGGCGTGCGCTCGCGGCCCTCACCGCTGAGAGGGACTGGTCGGCGAACGAAAACTCGTCTGCTCAGCCAAGAGGCCCCATCGAGACTGCGCTCGCCGAGATCTGGTCAGAGCTGCTTGAGGTGCACGGGATAGGCGTTCACGACAACTTTGTCGCCCTCGGCGGCCATTCGCTGATCGCGGTTCGCCTGATGGCGCGCGTCCGTACCCATTTTGCGGTCTCCCTGCCGCTCAGCGCACTATTTGCTAATCCCACCATTGCGGGGCTGGCCGCAGCGATCGGCACAGCCCTCGAACAAGTCGCCGAAACATCCCTTGGGCGCGATGCCGCCAGCGGCGATGCAGACCAAAGCGACGAGCACGGCCGAGAGTCGACTTCGGCGCACGATGGCGACACCGGTCTTTCGCTGGTGCACGAGCCCGATCAGATCCTCAAGCCCTTTGCGCTAACCGATTTGCAGCAGGCGTACTGACTGGGACAATCCGACAGCTTCAGCGGCGGCGGAGTAGCCGGGGTGGCCTACTTCGAACAAGATCTCGCGGGACTGGATGTCGAGCGCTTTGAACACGCCGTCAACCGCGTCATCGAACGCCAGCCGATGTTGCGCACCGTGGTCCGCTCCGACGGCCGACAGCAAGTACTTGCAGAAGTACCGCGCTATCGGGTTGAGCTGGTAGATCTGCGCCATCTCGAGCCCAGCGAACGCGAAGCGACGTTGGCCGAGGCATGCGAAGAGCTGAGCCGCGCTGGCATGCAGCCCGAGACCTGGCCGGCATTTAGCATCCGCGTCCATCATGTTGCAGCGGGCGCCTATCGCATTCACCTGGCGCTGCCCCTTCTTCTCAGCGATCTGCAGAGCGATCGGGTGTTGTTCCACGAAATTGATACGTTTTATCGCAATCCCGACGCCGTCCTGCCCGAACTGCGAATTCATTTTCGCGACTATGTCCAGAGCCTCGCGATCCTGCGGCAGTCCGCGGCCTATCAGCGTGCCGAATCATATTGGCGCGAACGCCTGAGCCAGCTGCCCACAGCGCCGGCTCTGCCGCGTGCAGCGGCGAGCGAGATCGAGGGCGAAGCGACCTTCGTACGCCATGAGGCGGTGCTGCCGCGGCCCGCATGGGAGCGCATTAAAAAGCGCGCACGCGCCGCCGGCCTCACCTCCTCCGCCATCGTCGCAGCCGCCTATGCCGACGCAATCGCCGCCTTCAGCGAAACCGCTCACTTTTGCCTCAATTTGCTGTACCTCGATCGGCCCCCGGTCCATCCGCAAATCGACCAGCTGATCGGCAACTTCGGTACCACGCTGATGCTCGAAGTGGATAACCGCGAAAGCGATAGCTTTGCCAACCGTGCCAACCGGCTACAGGCCCAGCTGTGGCGCGACTTGGAGCATGTACAAGTCAGCGGCGTGCAGGTCCTCCGCGAATTGGGACGACGGGGTTCGTCAGCGGCGAGTTCTGTGCCGATCGTATTGGCGAGCACCCTGCATCTGTCCGCCGACGAGATTGCGCCCGATTCGGTCCTGGGCAGCTTGGTGATGAATCGTCTGCACACCCCCCATGTGTGGATCGATCACCAGGTCAACGAAGCCCATGAGGGACTCAGTTTCCGTTGGGACGTGCGCGAGGGCGTATTTCCCGCGGGACTGTCTGCGGCCATGTTTGCCGTGTACTGCGACCTCCTAGAGCAGCTGGCGGCCGGATCTGGCTGGGACGAGTACCAGCCGGCGCGGATCGGCGCCGATCAGCTAGCCGCTCGCGAGCAGGCCAACGCCACCGATGCCCCGGTGTCCGACAAGATGCTGCACGAGCTATTCTTTGCCCGCGCCGCACAGCAGCCCGATCGCCTTGCCGTCATCACGCCCCATCGCAGCCTGGGTTACGGCGAACTCGCGGCCGAAGTCAATGCCCTGGCGCGCAAGCTGCGCCGGCTCGGGGTCGGCGCCAACCAACTGGTCGCCATCAGCATGGATAAAGGTTGGGAGCAAATCGTGGCTGCACTGGCCGTGGTCAATGCCGGCGGTACGTATCTGCCCGTCGATCCATCTCTGCCGCAAGAGCGGCGTCATTATTTGGTCTCCTATAGTAATGCGTCGGTCGTGTTGATCCAGCGCCGCGAAAACCATCGCGACAGGGCCCTCGATTGGCCAGAGGACGTGACGGTCGTGGCGGTAGAAGAGGGCGCCCGAGAAGGGGAATATGGCGAAGACGTAGATACAGCCGAGATCGAGGCGCTCTCGCCCCTGCAAAAAGCAACCGATTTGGCATACGTTATCTTTACCTCGGGATCGACCGGCATGCCCAAAGGAGTGATGATCGACCATCGCGGGGCGGTCAATACCGTCCTCGATATCAACGATCGCTTCGCCATCAGCCAAGACGACCGCGTGCTCGCATTGTCGTCCTTGAGCTTTGACCTTTCGGTCTACGACGTCTTTGGCCCGCTGGCGGCCGGTGGCAGTGTTGTCATTCCCGACGCCGCAGAGGTGCGTGATCCCGCGCATTGGGCGAGCTTGGTCCGTGAGCACGACGTCACGGTATGGAACTCGGTGCCCCAGCTCATGCAACTTCTCGTCGATCGCGAAGAACAGCTCGGCGAGGGCCCCTTGAGTAGCTTGCGCGTGGCCATGCTCAGCGGCGACTGGATTCCGGTGACCCTGCCCGATCGCATCGGCGGTCGAGCGCCAAACTGCCGGGTCTTTAGCCTCGGCGGCGCCACCGAAGCCTCCATCTGGTCGATCATCTATCCGATCGAGCGTGTGGAGTCGACGTGGCAGAGCATCCCCTACGGAAAACCGCTGCGCAATCAGATATTTTACGTCCTCGACGATGCCTTGGAGCACCGTCCGATATGGGTGAGCGGCGAATTGTACATCGGCGGTGTCGGGGTGGCCCAGGGCTATCTCGGCGACACCGAAAAGACCCGCCATCGCTTCATCGAGCATCCGGTCACGGGCGAGCGACTGTATCGCACCGGTGATCTGGGCCGCTATTTGCCCGACGGCAATATCGAATTCCTCGGCCGGGCCGACTTTCAGGTCAAGATTCAGGGATTCCGCATCGAACTCGGCGAAATCGAAGCGCAGTTGGAAAAACACCCGGCGTTGCGCGCCTGTGTCGTGACCGCCCATGGGCCGCGTCGAGGAGAAAAACGCCTCGTCGCCTACGTGGTCGAGAGTGAAGACGGTAAAGGGGCGAGCCCAGATGAGTCTGGGTCTGCGTCTGGGTCGGAACTGTACGAAGCATTGCAGGCGCACCTCGCCGAGACCCTGCCGTCCTATATGGTGCCCAGCCAGTTTGTGACCCTTCCGGCGCTGCCACTCACCGCCAACGGCAAAGTCGATCGAGGTGGACTGCCAGCCCCCGAAGCGGCCCGTACTGGCGAGCAAACGGCCGAACAAGTAGCTCCGCGCAACCAAGTAGAGGAGACCCTGGCGGCGATTTGGTGCGAGGTACTGGGCGTCGCGCAGGTGGGCGTGCACGACGATTTCTTTGCCCAACTCGGCGGCCATTCCTTTGCCGCCGTCCGCCTCCTGGCCCGGGTCCATGCGCAAACCGGTCAGGAGTTGCCCCTGTCGAGCCTGCTTTCTGGGCCCACGATTGCGGCACAGGCGAGCCTAATCGCGGCCAGTGTTGCGGACGCCGATGGCGGCGCTTGGAGTCCACTTGTACCGCTGCGCACAGAAGGTCATGAGACTCCGCTATATCTAGTGCATCCAATCGGTGGTAATGTACTGTGCTATCGTGATCTCGTTGCGGCCATGGATCCCGGCCGTCCGGTCTACGGCCTACAGGCGTGCGGTTTCGCTGCCGAGCAGGCGCCGCTGGCAACGCTGCCCGAGATGGCGCGCAGCTACGTCAAAGCCCTACGCCAAGTACAGGCGCAGGGTCCCTATCTACTGGGCGGTTGGTCCATGGGCGGCCTCGTCGCTCATGCCATGGCCAGCGAGCTAGAGGCCGCAGGCGAAGAAGTGGCGCTCTTGATGCTCATCGATAGCGCGTTGCCGGGGCATAGCGAGCTCTTGAGCTCCATGGACCTACTGTCGTGGTTCATGCGCGATCTCTTGGCGACGAGCGGCAAGGCGGTGGATTTCGATTACGCGGCTATCGAAGCGATGGGCGAAGACGAGCGCATTGCCGCAGTGCTGGACCAAGCCCAACGTGCTGGCGCCATCGCCAGCGATGTCAGCACGGAGCAGCTGGCCTGCCTGTATCGAGTCTTTGTGCAAAACAGTGCGGCCATGGACGCCTATGCGCCCCTGCGCGTCTCTGCGCCCGCGGTGATGCTCGATGCCGGCCGCAGTGCCATCGGCGATGGGCCCACCCGACTGCGTACCTGGAAGCGTTGGACGGCTTCTGCGATTCGTCGCCGCCTGCCCGGCGACCACTATTCACTGGTTTCGACCCATGTAGCGGTCTTGGCCGAGCGTCTCGATATTGAGCTTTACAGTGCGGAACGCGCCCGGCGGCAGCGGTCTGCGCAAGCATCCTGATAACCATTCATTTCCACAAACCCATGACAAGCTCACCAGGCAATTCCCTCTCCCCATCCCTCAACCACTTCGACGTCCTCGTCATCGGCGGCGGCCAAGCTGGCTTGGCTATGGGCTACTACCTAGCCACGCGTGGCCTTCGCTTTGCCATCCTCGATGCCGGCCCCTCGGTCGGTCATGTATGGCGATCGCGGTGGGACTCACTCAAGCTCATCACCCCGTGCCCCTACAACGATCTACCGGGGATGCATTTCCCTGGAGCCAAATGGAGTTTTCCCAGCAAAGACGATGTTGCCGATTACCTGGCCCGCTATGCCCAGACTTTTGCCCTGCCAGTCCGGACCGGACATCGAGTCGAACGTCTGCGACGCGACGGCGGTCACTACGTCGTCGAAGTCGGCGGCCAAACCCTGAGCGCATTGGCCGTGGTCGTGGCCACGGGTCCCTACCAATCGCCCTATATCCCCGAGCCGGCGCGCGACTTGGCCGACTCGGTCTATCAAATTCACAGTCGCGAATATCTGCGCCCGTCGCAGATCCCCGAGGGCGACGTCCTCGTCGTCGGCTGCGGCAACTCAGGTGCAGGCATTGCCCAAGATCTCGCCGCCACCCATAGGGTCCATTTAGCCCTGGGGCGCACGGCGAGCAGCCGCCGCAGCGTTCTCGGCCGAGATGTCTTTTGGTGGCGTCGGGTGACTGGGCTCAATCAACTGGTGACGAGCAAGAGCTTGATAGCGCGCTACATTCAAAGCCAACCAGATAGCATTGTCGGCACCACACCAGAACGCCTGCGAGATGAATACGGCATTGCCCTGCATCCGCTGGTGGTCGGCGCCGAGGATAATGTCGTGCGCTTTTCCAACAGTGATTCGCATACATTTGCCGCTGTCATTTGGGCGACCGGCTTTCGCGCCAACTACGATTGGATCGACGACAGTTGCGTCCCTACTAGCATAGGACAAGGACGCGGCAGGCTATTTGACGAGCGCGGGAACCCTCGCCACGAACGGGGTGTGAGTACCGTCCCCGGTCTATTTTTCTTGGGGCTGCGTTGGCAGCATCGCATTGATTCCTCGCTAATCGGCGGGGTAGGGCGTGATGCGGCCTATTTGGGCCATGCTGTAGCCGACTTTCTCGCAGGTACCGAGGGGGTCAGTGATCGGGCATCAGCTTCGCTATCGCGCCGAGGCACGATCAAGCGACGATTGCAAGACTTCCTGCCCACGCGGGCCAGATAACCAGGGAACCAGATCCGATGTCGGATAGAGTTGAATTAGCAAGCGAACCGTTACGCGTCCGGCCTGCATCCGCGCCGATGGTTGAGAGTCCGAGGTATGAACATGAATAGTAATATGTCGTTCTTATGGCCATACGAGAACCTTGAGGAATTGACGGGCGAATCTTCCAATCAAGCAGAGATCGATCGTCTTTTTGTTCATGGATCCATTGACGAACGTCTTTTGGAGAAAGAAGTCAACCGCTTTATTGTACGGCTCCTCGATACCGAGAACGTGAGTAGTAGAAGCAACTACGAGGTTCTGGCCAGCTCCCGCAGTGGAGCCCGAGTACCCGACGAACCGTGCTCGCCCGATAGTTATTTTTACAACCTGGATCGGCAGGTGTTGGGTCATGCCATCAATACCGCATCCCCGCGCTTTATTGGACATATGACCGCGGCCCTGCCGTATTTCGCCCGTCCGATGGGCCAGCTTTTGACAGCGCTGAATCAAAACCCAGTCAAGGTTGAGACCTCCAAAGCGCTCACCGTGCTTGAGCGCGAGACCCTGGAGATGCTGCATCGGCAGACTTTTGCGCGTGAAGATGAGTTTTATCTCCGTCATGCGCAAGCCTACGAGAGCACTTTGGGAACCATTAATTCGGGCGGTACCGCCGCCAATATTACGGCGCTTTGGGTGGCGCGCAATGATGCGCTCGGCCCCAGCGAGGGATTTAACGGCGTTGTGCGTGAGGGGTTGGCGTCGGCGCTCGCCCACTATGGCTATCGGCGAGCCGTCATCGTCGGTTCGGAGCTGCTGCACTATTCGATCGACAAGGCCGCCGATGCGCTGGGTTTGGGCGAGCGCGGACTGGTTCGCCTCGCGGTAGACGGCGCAGGGCGAATCGATGTGGCAGAGTTACGTCGTTACTTAGACAAGGCGCGCGAGCGCAAAGAGCTGGTGCTCGCCATGATTGGCATTGCCGGGGCGACCGAGTCGGGCACGATTGATCCGCTAAATGAGATGGCCGACATCGCTGGCGAATATGGTGTTCATTTGCATGTGGACGCGGCCTGGGGCGGGCCGATCGTATTTTCGCCCAGTCATCGTCATAAAGTGGCCGGTATCGAGCGGGCGGATTCCGTGACCATTGATGGCCACAAGCAGCTCTATCTGCCCATGGGGATCGGCGTGGTGATGTTCCGCTGTCCTCATCAAGCCACGGCCATTGAAAAACATGCTCGCTACATCATTCGCCAGGGCTCGCCGGACCTGGGCCGTCGTTCCCTGGAGGGGTCTCGGGCCTCTATGGCGTTATTTCTCCACGCTGGGCTCAATTTGATCGGTCAGCGCGGTTATGCTGAGCTCATCGATCAGGGAATTGCCAAGGCTCATTATCTCGCCGATGCTGCGGGCAGTCGAGCGGCCTTTGAGCTTCTGGCCACACCGACGACCAATATTGTCAACTATCGCTATGTACAGCCAGAACTGCGCTCTCACGTGGCCGATGGAACGCTATCGGTTAGCGACAACGAGCGTATCAATCGCATCAACGAGCTACTGCAAGACCGGCAGAAGGAGGCGGGGCGTAGTTTTATCTCGCGCACCACGATTCGCTATACCCGTCACGGGTATGGAGTGCCGGTTGTGGTCTTGCGCGCGGTACTTGCCAACCCGCTGACGACGGAGGCCCACATCGATGCGGTCCTCGATGAGCAGGAGAGCTTGGCCGAGGAGATTCTCAAAGACACTGAGATCTGATGGCTTCGGGCTCTGCCGCGTGACGCGTGGCTGTCCCTGAGCTTTGTTTGTTGTCTTAGTTTGCGGAGGGCGGAGGCGCGGGGAGCTGAGGGCGGAGGCGCGGGGAGCGGAGGGCGGAGGCGCGGGGAGCGGAGGGCGGAGGCGCAGCAGCTGGTGGGGCTTCCGGGACTCAGACAGTCCTCGCCGGTCAACCTGGGGCGTAAACGCGCAAGGGGCCAGAGAGGCGCGAATATCAGCGACCGGCTGCGGAACTCGCCCGGAACCCCACCAGCTGCTGCGCCTCCTTTGATGGAGTCCTGCGCAGTCATCTGCTTTTCTGGTAGAAACGAGAATGTCTCATTCTCTGAGAATTCGCGACCGTGCCATCTGCGCGCCGGGTGTCGTATTCGGGAGCAGTGGTGGCGAGGTTTGTTTATCGGATGGCCTTGGAGTGGGGTCACGTAGTTAGATGCTGTGTCGTTTGGGTTCAAATGTTTAGGGATAATGTGCGAGGGCTGCCGCGCGTCACCCTGAACCCGACTCCCTGGTCCCCGAGACCAGGTACGTCCCTGTCCCGGAGCGAAGAGCGTAGGCGTCTCGCTCTGCTGACGAACGCTCCACCGCGGACCACACGAGCAGCATTTATTACTTGAATTTCGTGCGAATCGTCCATATTCCAGCACCATTCCCATACGTTACCATGCATATCGTATAGTCCCCAGGGATTGGCCGGCTTTCGGCCCACTGGCTGCAGTGCTCCCCCTGAATTCACATCGTACCACGCGTAACTCTCTAGTTCTATTTCATCATTGCCAAACCAATACTCTATCGTGCTACCCGCTCGGCACGCGTACTCCCATTCGGCTTCCGTCGGCAGTCGATACCCTTCTCCTTCAACCCACTCTACGCGGTCTCCCTCTATTTTATAGCACTCCTCGATATTCTCTTTTCTCGATAGCGCATTGCAGTATTCTAACGCATCATACCAGCTCACGATCTGCAATAGCGGCGTCAACTCTCGATGCAGCGCTTCCCGAATGCACTCCTCGATATGCTTGCCTTCCTGCTCCCAATACGTTGGTATCACATGCGTGAGTAGCTTCCCCAGCATCCGATGCTCCCGCATTGCCACCATAAGGAGCGCCACTTCCCGCCACCAATCGCTGGCAAAATCGGCCACGATCGGCCCTAACGCCCCACTCCTCGCCGCATATAGCGCCGCCAAATACTCCTGCAGGTTCAAATGCATGAACCCGTATTCCCCTTCCGCATACTCGGTCAATACCCCGGTCCCACGGCAAAACCAGTCGCGCACTTTGGCAAACGTCGGCACCTTGTCGCCGCGCTCTCGCCGATCTTGCAGCGCGCGGATTGGCTTTTCCAGCTCTGCCCGCATCTCCCGCTCAGACATATCGTATTTCCGGCCCCGCGTATGCATCCACCACGCCAGCGGTGCCAACAAATCCAGGGCTTCCCCCGCCGATAGCACCCGCTCGCCTTGCCGCTCATCCACCCATGACCCGAGCAAAATCTCGAGGCAATGATGGAAAAAGTCCACCCGTCGCTCCGGGATTCGGCCCCCGCGCTCCACCACCAAGCACAGTAGCGTAAGCAGCATCGGCGTGCTCTTCACTTCCATCATGCTCGCGCCGCGTCTCTGCTTGAGCGCCGCCATCAGTTTGTGCCCTTGCTCGCGCGCCTGCGCTTCTCCATGCTCCTCTTGCTGCTTGCGCATCCGCGCTCTCGCTCGACCCGCTGCAGCATACCACTGCATAATCAACTTGCCTATCTGCGCGTCGTCGAGAGGGCGCACGTCTAAGTGCAAAAAACACTCCCTGCTGAGATTGACTTCTCCTTGCTCCTCGATGCCGGCAAAGCGCGATGATGCCACCAGCCACACGTTGCGCCCCGCCCCCATCCGCGCCAATCGCTCCAGATGATTGCAGCCAGCTCGAGTTGAGGCCCACGAGCGCCACGCGTAGGCCCTGGCTGTCGACGATGGCGCTCAGATCGCCGGGAAAAAACGAGGCATGTACCTGGCGGCAGCGGTCGCCGCGGTCACGTGCGTGTTCTAACGGCACGATAACGCGCTGCTTGTGCCAGGACATAAAAGCTGCGAACATCGGCGCGATGAGGGCGGGATCTTGCTCCTCCCATAGTTCCTGGCGCAGATCCCTGACCAAATGATCATCGCCGTCATCGTACTTATCTAAGACTGCACATTCGCGTAGATAGCGACGCTTCTGCGGCCGTGCCAAATCGTGATTTCCCGGCACCGCGAATAGCAGCGGCGCAGGTGCTCCTGGGTGGATCTCGGCAAGGCAACCGCGAATCCGCTCCAGCACGTGATCGACTTCGGCGTACTCGTCGGCCTGCCCGCCATAGGCCAAATCACCCGTGAATAAGATCAGCTCAGGCGGCCCCACCTCGCGCGCCATTGTTTTGATATCGGAGGCAAGTGCGTCCATCAGGGCGTTCCGCACGGCGGCACCCGGGCCACCCGCGTGAAGATCGGATACATGCAGCCAGCGCAGTGACATCAATAGCGAGCATATCAAAAACTGCTCTGCGGGCCATTATTACAGAGCTCACAAAGCCCCATAACTCGGACGATGGCCGCGTGCCCTTTTGCTGGAGCAGTAGGACTCCTCGTGACGCGCGATCTGGGACCGTACGAGTTGATTGATGTATTCTGTATGAATGATGGGAATCCGATATCAACGAAATCAATTGTCGAACCACCGCCGATTTGTCTTCCCACCGCTCTGGATGCTCTTCATTGCTTGTGCATGGCTGTCTCCGGCATGTGGTGATGATGGCGGCCCAAGCGGTGCGCCGACGCAGGACGCCCAGGTACCTGATGCCCAGATATCGGATGCGGCGCCCGACACGATGCCCGACACGATGCCCGATGCCCAGATATCAGACGCGGCGTCCGCCGTGGATGCTGCGTCTTTTTCCTATGCTGCCGACATTGAGCCCATTTGGCTCAATCGCTGTTTCCCTTGCCATATCGGCGACATGGCCAATCGTTTTCCCCGGCTAGATATGGGTCGTGAGTTGTTGGTCGGTCAGTTGTCGCAGCAGCTTACCACCCTGGAGATGGTGGCGCCCGGTGATGTGGCTGGAAGCTACCTGTGGATCAAACTCAACGATGAGCAAGGTCAACTCAATACCACCGCACCGATGCCGCCACCGAATCTCGGCGGCACCTTCGCGCCACTGTCGGACGGCGAGCTTGGGCGCATTCGCGCATGGATTGCGTCCGGCGGGGATGATACTTGGTAACTTGCTAAGTGCCATTTTCTTGCCCACAGCGATATTCTCAGCGCACGCTACGTGCATGAGAATGACACAGTTTTATATGCGGCGATATGGGATGCATTCCGCGGTGAAGCGGCGTGCGAGTCTCAGCCTTGTCGTCTGCGTGGCAATGACTTGTTGGGGCTGTGGTGACGACGGTGGGGAAACGCCCACGGTCGACGCCATGCCGATGGCGGACGCATCGACAGACGCGATGCCGATGTCTGATGCCATGTCCAATGTGTGCACCGCCGCCTTGGATGGCACAGCCGAATTGGCTACCGAGGTCTCGATCATGGGGGACACCTCGATGGTGGCCGACACAATGACCGATATCGATCTCGGTGACTGTTATCCCGAGGATGCCCCTGAGGAACTTCCACCCCAACAAGTTGTCGCCTTGCAGGTGCCGGGGGAAGGCCGCGTCGGTGTAGAGTTCAATCTGATCAACGACGGCACTGCAACCAATTTTAGTACCACGGTGCAAGTGCGCGAGGATTGCGACGTCATTCCCGAGGAAACCACGGGGACATGCTTTGGCCGCAGCAGTCTGTCCGAGCCGCGGTCGCGGGGCGCCTTTTTTGCCGAGGGGGGCGACACCGTGTATTTGGTAATCACGGGCAATCCAGAGCCGCGAACGGGACAAGTATCTGAAGGGGCTTGGCAACTCAATGTGTTTTCCGATGTCGCCTCCACGCCCGTCATCAGCGAAGCGCGTGTCAACATTATTCAGACGTTTCTCGATATCGCCGTGGTCGGTGGCGATGCTGGTCGCGATGCCCGCAACGTGCGCATTGTATCGTATGACGCCGATGGCGAGATTATCGACATCAATTTTGACGGCATGGGCGATGACCGAGACCGGCTGCTCTTTGCCCTCAACGGCGTAGACGGTGAGGTCGTATTTAGCAGCGGCCGGCGACAAGAGGCGTTTGGCAGCTTTTTCGCCCGGCGTGATGCCGTGGAGGTCGACGTATCCATCGTCGATCGCTTTGGCGACGAGAGTCCTCGCTTGCGCGTCGCCTTGAATCAGCCGGTGCTGCGCGGTGTGGGCCAAAGCTGTGATGGCGCCAGCGAGTTTTGTCCCATCGATCTCAACTGCGAAGATGGGAGCTGTGCCGTACCTACTGCGGTGGCCGATGCATGCGATGGGGCGGTGGCCGTTGCCGTCGATACGCCTACCGACACCACCAGTAGCACCACCGTCACGACTACGTTAGAGCCCGGGACCGGGGTATTTTCGGCCAAATGCACCGAGACCGGTGCTGCGGAGAAATTGTTTTCGGTCGAGGTTCCCGGAGGCGGAGACTTCGATCTATTGGCGACGACGGCGCTGCCGCAGACCGGCGAGATCGATACGGTGTTGTACGTGCGGACAACGTGCGAAGATCCCACGACCGAGGTCGAGTGCAATGATGACAGCGGTAGCGTGCAGTCGACGATTGAGATTCGCAATGCCAGTGCGGGCACCTATACGCTTGTCGTTGAAAACTATGCCTTTTCCTCGGACCCGCTGCCGGCCGAGATCGGATTGGAGGTGTCATTGCGGCCGGTCCTTGCCAGCGGCGCGGCATGCGACGATGCTGAGCTCGAAAACCGCTGCGCAGACGGACCGTGTAACAGCAGCGTGTGTCCATAGAGATCGCCGGTCTATGCCCTCAGACGCGTTCGAATACCAAGAGCTCGTGGGAACTGCGAGCGGTGACATATAGACGCGTTCCATCCGGGGCCAGCGCAACCCCGCACGGACCACGTGCAGGCAGCTCGATACGGCGCTCATTGCCAGTGGCGAGTTCAACGATCGACAGCGCGTTGCCGGCCTCCGCAGCCACGATGGCATAGCGCTCATCTCGGTTGACAATCACTGTCTTGGGACCTAGGTCGACGGGGATGCGGCGACGAACCGTCAGCGTGTCTGCGTCGAGATCGAGAAGGGCCGCATCTTCATGACAGGTGACGAGTAAGCGCTTTCCTCCCGCAACCAAGACTCCGTGGCGCGGCGCGCGGCATGCCTTGCTCGTGCGCAATACCCGCGGCTCGGCGGTGTCGATGACGGAGATGGAGTCCTCACCAAAGTTCATCGCGTATAGCCGCTCTCCCTGCGGCGATAGGGCGACGCCGCGGGCATGACGGCCCACCGGCAATAGCGCCACGCGTTCGCCACTGTTCATCGAGATGATCTCAATCGCGCCTTCGTCCCAGTTAGCGACGAATATGCGCGCTTTGTCGCCACGGTCGTCACCGTCGCCATGCGCGGTGACGACGAAGTGCTTGGGCACTTTGGCTGTGGCAATGCGGCGGTGCACTTTAAGGGTACGTGCGTCCAATTCCATCAGTTGGTTGGTGCGCGAATTCGACACGAGAAGCGCGGTGTCATTGCGGATCAGGGCGCTCTCGGCCGCATGACCGCGGAAAGCGGAGCGCGCGCGGACTTCCAATGTATCGGCGTCTATGCGCCATACGTTGTCGCGATGCCGCTTGCCCACGCCGACATGGGCCACGTACACCGATTTGCCGTCGGCCGATACGGTCACGCTCCACGGCATGGAGGCCACCGGCCGGCGGGCCCGCAGTCGCCAATGCTCGCCCATCATCACGAAGCTATGACCGGCGCGGACATGGCGCTTGCTTGTGCTTTTGACCTCGGCATAGGCGGACATTTCGGTGCCAGCCATGACTGTGCTCAACGCGATGATCGCGAGCATGGGCCCGAGTGGTCTCCGCTGTCGCCTGGGAATTTTCGAGCAATAGAGCATGCATGCAGAATACCACGATGGTGGCAAGTGGCCACACCTTGAGCCGGCAATCGGTGTGGCGTTCGGCCAAGTGTGAGGACTCTGTGCATTTATTATATTGAACTCTGCTATTGAACTCTGCCATTGAACTCGATCGGCTTAGGAATATTGGAGTTATTTTTTTGCACTTCACAATGGCGAAGGCGGTCCACAAGTGCGATACCTTGCTCGATATGCTCTACGGAAAATTACTTCATCCCGATATCCTCAAAGCACTCGCAGGTGCCGGTCATGGTTCAAAAGTTCTCATCGCCGATGGGAATTATCCATTTTCAAGTAAGGCCAACGATGCCGCAACGCGCGTGTACCTCAATCTGGCGCCGGGAAAATGCACCGTCACGGAGGTTCTTGAAGTCTTGGTCACGGCAGTGCCCATCGAATCGGCCGATGTGATGATGCCTGAAGGCGATGTCGAACCATCCATATTCCAAGAATTTCGCAAACATCTGCCCCAAGATGTGGAGCTGCAAAAGCACGGCCGTTTCCAATTCTACGATGTCGCCATGGATAGAAACCTATGCCTCGTCATTGCCACTGGAGAGCAGCGTATTTTCGCCAATTTGCTGCTAACTCTAGGCGTAGTGCCACCTCCGCAGTAACCTGGCCAATCGCCATGCACGGCGGTTCGCCGTGTGTTCTTGCGGTCGATGCTCCGCTCGCAAGTGTCCCCAAGTGACCGCTCTGGTCACGTGGATGGTGAAAAATATTCGCTCCCCTATTACGCAAAACCTGCGATAACAAATCCAGCTCTCGCAGCGATTGCTCAGACGTCGAAAAAGCGCGTCTGAGCCAGCGTAACTTTCCCAACAACATCCACACTCGATACTCCTCACCAAACTCACTATTCCTATTTGGCGAATCGGCCCATCCACAGGCACGAACGGTCTTTCATCGTGAGCGACTCTTGTGGTTGGTCTGCTAGGTTATTCTGTAATTTTGCCCACGCCGATGTCGGATAAAGTTATTCCCGGCAATTCGCATACGGCCAATAGTGAATACAGCGACTCGGAGAATGCATCATGGATAATGCCATCGCTCAATCTCTCTCTCTTCCCACCGTAGCCGACAGCTCGTCTTTGTCTGCGGACGATTACAGCAGAGGCTTACGGGCCAATAGCAAGCTCTACGGCGTCGATAACGCCGAGGAACGTCCACGCATCGTTCGCGCCGAGGGCGTTTACGTGGAGGACAATCAGGGCCGTGTATTGCTCGATTGCGCCTCTGGGACATTTGATCAACCGCTCGGCTACAATCACCCGGCCATTACCAATGCGGTTTTGCGGCAAGCTCAGAAGATTCAGTATTCTCCCTCGCCCTTTCTCGCCGACGAATTACTGGAATTAGCCCAGGCGCTGGTCGATATCTCTCCCAGCAAGCTCAATCGGGTACATCTTCGAGATCTCACCGGCTCTACTGCGGTAGAAGGGGCGATTAAAATCGCCCAAGCGGCCACCGGTAAGCGGGATGTGGTGTCGTTCTTTGCTGGCCATCACGGACAGACGGCGTTTACCACCGGCGTATCGGGGAATGCATTTCGCCGCGAGCTCTATCATCATATGTCGCCCGGCGTGATACACGCGCCAGGTCCGTATTGTTTCCGCTGTTTCTATCGCCAGAATCCCGCCAGCTGCGGTGCGATGTGTGCCGACCGCCTGCGCGAGTTCATTGAATACGCCAGCAGTGGCCGCGTGGCCTGCGTGATCGTGGAGCCTATCTCGGGCAATGGCGGCAATATCATGGGGCCACCTGAGTTTTTCCACAAGTTGCGCGCCATCTGCGATGACATGGGGATTTTGCTCATCTTTGACGAAGTTCAAACCGGCATCGGTCGCACGGGTCATTTCTTTGCCGCCGATTACTATGGTGTCACCCCCGATATTATGGTGTTGGCCAAGGGATTGGGCGGCCCAACGCCACGCGGGGCCATCTTGGTCGACGAATCGCTCGATGGGATGCCCGCGTCGCAACATTCCTTTACTGGTGGCTCGAACTTGTTGTCAGTGGCAGGGGCGTTGGCGACCATCCAGACCATTCGCGAACCTGGATTCCTTGCGCACGTGCGCGAGGTCGGCGCGTACCTGGGCGAGGGCCTCAAGCAGCTCCAGGACGAGTTCTCGCTCATCGGCGATGTTCGCGGACTCGGCATGATGTGGGGGCTCGAAATCGTCGCCCCCGATGGCCAGCAGGACCCAGAGCGCTGTGTCAAAATCGGCAATATGGGACCAGATTACGGTCTGGTGTTGCGCACCTCGCGTTACGGCTTGGGCAATGTGCTCAAGGTCCGGCCTCCTCTCATTCTCACCCGTGCGCAAGCGGACGAAATTCTGCTCAAGCTGCGAACGCTGTTGAGGGACGCATGAAAGAGTTATTGTTAACCCTGGCGCGTGACGTTCGCGAAGTCGTACGTGGCTTTCAGGCCGCTGGTGAGCGGCGTATTCTCCGCCGGCATGAGGGCGACCCGCATTTTGAAGTGGACGATATCGCGGAAAACCTGGTGCGAACGCGCTTGGCCGAATGGCCCATCTCGGTGGCGCTGTTTTCTGAAGATCAAGGACTGGTCCATGTGCGCGACAATCCCGAGTGGATTCTCATCGTCGACCCCATTGACGGCACCAGGCCGGCCATGGCGGGCTTTGAGAGTGCTTGTTTTTCGGTGGCAGTCGCACCGTACTCGCAGGATCCGCGCTTTTCCGACATCACCATGGCGCTGGTTCTTGAACTGGCGACCGGCGACTATTTTTATGCCGATGCGGAGACCTGGGAATCCTCTCATCGCAACATGCCGACCCTCAGTCGCCGGGCGGAGATGGATGCGATGTTTTGGAGCCTGGAGCTCACAGCCCATCCCGTCCATCGACTCATGCAGGTCTACGGCGATTTGGTCAATGGCTCGGTCACGCGTGGCGGTGTTTTTGTCTTTACCAGTTCATCCTATTCACTCACCCGCATCATCACTGGCCAGCTCGATGCCCACGTAGATATCGGTCACGGTATTCTGCGCAAGTATCCCGACTTGGCGGCAGAGTTTCGCCAAGTCGGCTGCGGCAAGGTCGTCACCTTGTATTCCTATGATATCGTCGGTGCGGCGTATCTGCTCAAGCGCTGCGGTGGGGTGGTGAGCGACGCGTTTGGTGCGCCCTTAGACAATATGCCTCTACTCACCGATAAGAGCGTCGAGCAGCAGTGCTCGCTCATCGCGGCGTCCAATGAGACACTGCATCAAAGCATTCTCTCCCAGCTTCGCTGGGACCAGATCAAGCCCCTATAACGCCCCTACAACACTCGATTGGAAGATACACCATGAAGGCATTGGTTTATAACGAAGCTAAGAAGCTCGAATATCGCGACGTTCCCGCCCCGCAAATCTCCGCCCCTGACGAAGTTCTCATGCGCGTCGAGGCCACCGGTATTTGTGGCACAGACATCCATATTTTGGCCGGTGAATATCCGGCCAAACCCGGGATTGTTATGGGCCACGAGTCTAGCGGTGTGGTCGAAGCCGTGGGCTCGATGGTGAGCAACGTGAGAGTGGGCGACCGCGTCGCGTTGGATCCGACCTATTACTGCGGAATCTGCCACTATTGCCAAACCGACCGACCAAATTATTGTACGGAGAAATCGCGTACCGAGACCGGGGTGTCCGCTCATGGAACGTTTGCGCCGTATCATGTTGCCAAATATAACTTTATTCACCGGCTGCCCGAAAATGTCTCATTTGCCGTCGGCACCCTGACTGAACCATTGGCGTGTGTGCTCAACGCATTGAGGCAGACCCGCATCCGCAGCGATCATCGAGTCCTCGTGGTTGGCGCTGGTCCCATTGGCCTTTTATTCGCTATCGCCGTCAACCGTATGGGGTGCCAGCTCACGGTAGGCGATATCGACGAATATCGGGTTGCTGCTGCACGGCAACTGTTCGACGACGTACAGGATTATCGCAAAGTGTCGCTGGTGGGCGCCAACGAGGACAAACCCTTCGATATTATCATCGACACCAGCGGCAAAGTGCTGGCCGATCTGATTCCCATTGTGGCCCGCGGTGGTGATATTCTGCTAACCGGACTCGATTATAGCTTGGAGGTAAGCATTCATCCGTCGCTGCTCACCGATCGCGGGATTCGCCTGATCGGCTCTATCGATTCCAATCGCACGATTGTGCCCGCACTACAATTGCTCAGCCGCTATCCCGAATTCGCTTCGGTTGTCACCCATGATTACGCGCTCGCGGACTACCAAGATGCATTTACCAAACTGGGACTCGACTTGGAGTCGGGAAGACGCGGACCGGCAGCCGGCAACAAAATCATCTTGTTGCCGAATGCGTAGCCACCCTATCGGTGGTCTTAGAAAGGAAACCCACCCATGGCCCAACACAACATCCAAGAGCCAATGAAAAACAACGCGACAAACAACGCCCAAGTCGACACCAAAGACGAGGGCAGAAGCGTCGATAGAGACGAGGATAAACTCAAGCTCTCTTTTATCGATCGGGGTTTTATAGGCACGCCGCCGATTATGTCGATCGCCCATTATCGCGATCAGCGTATTGACCCACAAGACCTGTACCGGGCGATCGTGGAGACGTTGGAGCAGATACCGCCGCTGTCGAGTAAGGTCGTTGTCGACAAGGTCGTTGTCGACAAGGTCGTTGTCGATAACGAAGGTGAGCATTGGCTACAGCACGTGCCGAGTTTTTTCAACTTTACCTTTGACCGACGACCCGAGCTCGACGCCGACGAGTTGTTTCGCCGCCCATCGCTCGCATTCAGCGATTTGGCCGGTCTTATCTACGACGCTCCGGCTGCCATCGAAAAGCCCTCACTATCGGTTAACCTCACCCATGATAAACATGGTTCGGTTCTATCCTATAGTTTGTCCCACTGTGCAGGGGATGGTGAGACACTTAAATATTTCGGCTTTTTCCTCATGCAGCGTTTGCAAGAGCGCCCAATCATGCCGTGTTCCCCTCAGAGAGGGTTCGGGTTTCAGCGGCAGGGAAGAGCCGCTCCCAAAGCCGTCGTCGGCGCGTATGAGGACCATCTCACCCAAGTCCGTCACCAATCGAGACAGGCCCACATGGGATTGATTTCTCTCTCTGGGAATGCAGTGAAGGCCCATTTGGCGCAATTGAGCGGACGCGCGCCGCAATGTACGGCCCATGACGTGATCGCGGCCTGGCTGGTCAAGAATCACGCCCACAAGCTCGTACCCGAGAAAGAGCGCATCAATATCCGCATTCCGGTCAATCTGCGCCCGCTGTCCGAGCGTATCGATATGACCTATATTGGGAATGGGTTTATTGACATTTTCTTATCATGGTCGCGGCACGAGGCCGAGGAAATGCCACTCACCGACATTGCGATGCAGATCCGTGAGCGACTAACTCTGGTAAAGAACCCGACATTTATCGACGAGCGCGTAGCCCTCGATACCAATGGTATCGTCTTTGATAAGTTTGTCAGTGAGGGCGAGCAGGGTTTTGACCCCGATAACGATATCATCATCACGAGTGTGGGCGACGTGCGGCCCCATATCGCATTACTCGGCCAGCCAGCCACGCATTTTGTCGGTGTTCCCGCTGTGCCACTGGCGTTTGTGGTGCACAAAATTGGTGCTGATTACATGATTATCACCCACAGCAAGCACGCACTAGAGTTGCAATAACAACTGTCGCTCATTGCGTAACGATATTGCGCGAACATCGTCGGCTCAAGATATTTGACTTCCGTAATCGCGGATTACATCATGTTCGCTGCCTCAGCAAGATCACGCTGAGTGGTAACACAGGAGATATTTTCTCGATGCCCGCACGCAAACATATATCCACCCTGGCCGACATGCTTGACCAGTCGGCGGATACAAATCCAAATGGAACTTCCTTTACCTATTTAGATACGCTCGGTAACGAAGTTCATCGCGATACGTTTGCCGAATTGCGCGAGCGAGCGCACGCTTTGGCCAGGCGCCTCATTGCCGAGGGCCTCAGCGGTGAGCGCGTATTATTGCTGGCGCGAGCGCCGCAAGATTTTGTCCCGGCGTTTTTTGCCTGTATGTATGCCGGCAGCGTCGCGGTTCCGATGAAACTGCCGGCTCGCCGGCAGGAGTTGCCCCGGCTTCAGCGCATCATCCGTGAATGTGATCCTCGGGCCGTGATCACAGACGCGGATCCATGGCATACGCTCATCGCGAAAGCCGACAATCAAGACATGTTCCACGGGATGCGCATCATCCCATGGGACGGCGGCATCACGGCGAACACGCTGCCCCATCGCAGTGCTGGCCTTGATGGCGACTGTGTGGCATTTTTGCAATATACTTCGGGTTCGACGGCGTCCTCGCGCCCTGTCATGTTGTCTCATAATAATCTGCTGCATAACTTGCGCATGATTGACGCTTCCTTTTTATGCCCCGAACGCAGCTGGGTCTCCTGGCTGCCGCCATATCATGATATGGGCCTTATCGGTTTGACATTATCGCCGGTATACAGCGCCACCAGTTCGGTCATGATGCCGTCGGCGGCCTTTTCGCAACGGCCGGTGTTATGGCTTGAGGTGCTCAGCCGCTATGGCGCTAGCGTGAGCGGCGGTCCCAGCTTCGCATTTCAAGCATGTACGCGCACGGCCACGGACGCAGAGATCGCGCAATTGGACCTATCCCGCTGGCGAATTGCTTTTATGGGTGCTGAGCCGATCAGGGCCGACATCGTGCACCAATTTGCCGAACGATTCGCCGCTGCTGGATTCCGCCGAGAGGCCCTGTTTCCTTGCTATGGTTTGGCGGAAGCAACTCTTTTTGTGGCCGGCTCACAGGTCGGTGGCGGTGCCGAGACGCTGCGCGTGGAGCACGAACGCCTGCTATACAATGAAGCGGTCGCGGCACCGGAGCCCCCCGCTCTCCACATCGACCCCCATGCCGATGCCAACGCCGAACCCAATGCCAACTATGAGACGCGTGCACCAGCCGCTATCACCGTCGCCAATGATGAAGTGGCACCGGCAGCCAAAGAGACGACCATATTGACCAGCAGTGGTCGCCCGACCGCCGAATCAGAACTGCGCATTGTCGATCCAACGCGGCACAATGCGTTGCCGGATGGCAGGGTGGGAGAAATCTGGCTGCGCAATGGCAGCGTAGCGCAAGGTTATTGGCACTGCCCCGACGACAGTCGTCATGTGTTCGACGGTTACATCGCTGGCGACAGCGGGCAAAAGAGCGCGCGCTATTTGCGCACCGGCGACTTGGGCTTTTTGCTGGACGGGAAACTCTACGTGATCGGCCGACTCAAAGACCTCATCACCATTGATGGGCGCAATTATCAAGCCCCGGCGGTTGAGGAGGTGGTGCGCAGGGCCCACCATGTCTTTGATGCCCAACTGTCGGCGGCCTTTGCCGTCGAAGCCGGCGATGAGCAAGCCGCCGTCGTGGTGATCGAAGTGAGCCGTTCGACGTGGCATCGGGTGCGAAAAGGCAAGGACAACGGCCAATTTGCCATGGAGCTGCTGCGCCACGCCGACGCTGCGCTGACGGCCGACCTGGGGCTGTCCTTGGCCGAACTCGTCATCGTTCCGCCCTCGGGCATTCCCCGGACGACGAGCGGCAAAGTGCGGCGCCAGGAAGTCAAGCGGCGCTATCTGGCGCGCGAACTCAGCGGCGCCCAGGCGCTGTCGAACATCCGCGACGTCGCTTCTACAGCGGCTTGATCGGGCATTGAATACATAATGCTTTGACGCTGGGGATGGGTGTCAATGGCGATTTCTGCCATGTGCGGAGAGCAGAGCCGCTGCAGCTGGTGGGGGCCCTGGTCCCCGGGGGTCTGGGTCGCAAATATCCTCGCGGGTCACCTTGGGCGCCGACTTTGCCAACTTTGCCAACTTTGCAAGATGTCGCGTATGCGCAGATGGGAGCGGCCGGCTGCGGAACGCGGAACTCGTCCGGAACCCCACCAGCTGCAGCAGCTCCTTTGATAGGGCACTGCGTAACTATATGTTTATCCCGGTAGAAAACGGAAGGGTCTCAATTACAAAGGGCTGGATCTCGGAGCGTTGAGTTCTAGAGCGTGGGCTTGCTGGACTCGGCGCTGGCAGCGTTTGAGGTCGCGTGCGGCCTGCTCTTTGGACACGCCAAGCAGCTCCACACGGAGCTCAATCGGTGGGCAATATCGGGTGGCCGTCCATAGCTTTGGATCGTTGAGGTCACGAAACTGAGAGATTCTGGGCCATACTTTCACAACGTGCTGGATCGTACTATTGTCCGTAACCCGCTCCATGTGTGAGGCCGAAACAATGCTGGTGCCGTCCGGGCTGAATGATACTGAGTAAGCATCCAAATCCAGGGCACGCAAAATCAAGGGATTGGCATCACCATCGGTATTCCACACCCGGATGGTCTTGTCGTCGGAGATCGTGACAACACGAGAGCCATCTTGGTTAAAAGCTCCGACTCCGACCCGACCACCCGTGCCCACGGCTCCTTCATGACCTTGCAAAATCGTAGGAATGCCGCTGCCATCAGCGTTCCAAATACGTGCCGTTTTGTCAAAGGACGTTGTTACAATGCGTCGACCGTCTGGGCTGAACGCCGCTGACCAGACAATGCCTTGGTGACCTTCTAGCACCAAGGGCGCCCCGGTGCCATCGGCGTTCCACACGCGCGCTGTCTTATCCTCAGAGGCCGTGACGATACGCCGACCGTCCGGGCTGAACGCGGCCGACCAGACAGCATCCTCGTGACCATGGAGAACCAGGGGCACCCCGGTACCATCAGCGTTCCATACACGCGCTGTCTTGTCCGTAGAGGCAGTAACAATGTGCCGACCGTCTGGGCTAAATGCCGCTGACAAGACTGT
>JAAUYH010245419.1_pt1 | contig 24931 bp, 21 predicted proteins | sample 7278061 | NCBI WGS metagenome assembly JAAUYH01 (sample SAMN14350203, study PRJNA611818) | marine sediment metagenome | isolation source: surface marine sediment (0.6m) | place: French Polynesia: Moorea | collected 2018-08 | reverse complement strand
GCAATCAGCATTTGCATTCTGCGATCGCGGATTGTAAAGTTAGTCGCAGAAGTATCTTCGTCTACTAATAACAATTGGGCGTTGGCTTCCAAGGCTTCGATGATATTAGCGGCTTGAGAAGTACTTCCGCTAGCATTGGTAGTTGAAAAATTAGTTGTTGATTTGCCTCCAGGTAAATGGTTGATAAAAGGAGAAATATTAACTCCAGCGATACTACGGCCATCTTCAGCACGAATTTTAACCGCATTAGGATTGGTCACTACTAATTCTCTGCCATCTCCAGGAATTTGATTATAAACTCCCAATTCTATAGCTTGCAGTAAAGTAGATTTGCCATGATACCCCCCACCGACAATGAGAGTAATCCCTTCAGGAATTCCCATTCCTTTAATTGTGCCTCGGTTAGGGCAATTAAATGCGACTTCTAAAAAAGGAGGCGACTGAAACGAGATTGCATTTTCAACTAAAGGACGATTATCTACACCACTACGACGAGGAAGAATTGCGCTATTAGGTACAAAAGCAGTTAAGTTTTTACTAGATAATTGTTGCCGAATCCAATCCGCATCTTCTACCGTTTCGACTTGCTCTTGAATAGCTTGATGATCTAGAGAATCATAAAACAAAGCTTGTTCTACAATATTCGGGATATCTTCGCATAACATTTCGGCTGCTTGTCTACCTAATATTCTTCTTCCTCTAGCTGGTAAGCCCACAACAAACCGAATTTCTAAGTCATTATCATCGATAAAAGCTGAGGTTCTTTCGAGTACTTCTTGCTTTAAAGATGCGATTGTGATTAAACCACTTTTTCCTGTGCCGCGACGAAAACTTATTTGACTGGCAACATGATAGAATTGACGAGTCAGATAATCTCGTAAAGCAATTTCCCGACTCCTAGATTTATATAATTGTTTGGGAAACTGAGCTATCGACTGAGGTACTTTAACCCGAAATTTACTCGGAGAAGCAAAAGGATCTCCTTGGATATAGTCAATAATTAGGGTGAAATCAGAAAATTGATAGTTTCCTTTGATATCTTTATAGGCTTTGTAACTCGCTCCATCAAGTCTGAGTAAAACAGAACGAAGATTATTATCGGACATAGCTTGATTGATCTTGTCTAAAACTACTTTTTATCTATAAATATTTTTAGCTCAAAGCAAAAGTAGGGTGGACAAACCCCGGTTACAACTTAACAAATAAGTGAAGCGCACCTTGGAATAATGGCTGGGGACTGGATATTACTCAATAACGAGAAAAAGAAAGGCTTTTAAAATGGTATTTTAAATCAGTAAAATCATCAAAAATAGAACTTTGCCGAATCAGGGCATTAATTATTAGTGCAAAGAAGTAGTTATGGTATGTCCCTACAGATTTTTTTAATTTAAAACTTGTATTAATAGACCAAGATAATATTAATTTTTTATTGATAATTATATTATTTTGGGACTAATGTGTATATCATATATTGTGAATAATAATAATTGACAATATGATAAATTTTATAATAAGCAAATTTAACTATTAGTAAATTAATAACATCAAGTTAAAAAAGAAAAATTTATGACCTCTCAAATATCAAAAAATACCAATAATTTACTTTACGATCATGATTTTTGTTTATGGATTGATAGCACCGTTAAACAAATACAAGAGCAAGATTTTCAAAATATAGATTGGAATAATCTGCTCGAAGAAATTGAAAGTATGGGAAAAGGGGAAAAAAATGCTCTAGAAAGTAATCTTACTATCCTCTTAATGCATTTATTAAAATGGCAATATCATTCTGATAAACGGTCTAACAGTTGGGCGTTTACAATTACAGAACACAATAGAAGTATCAAAAAAGCTTTTAAACAAAGTCCTAGCCTCAAACTCTATTTTCAAGAAGTTTTTGCAGAATGTTATGGTGATGCAAGAAAACTAGCTTCTAGAGAAACAGGTTTACCAATCGATACTTTCCCCAAAGAATCTCCTTTTAATGCAGAAGATGTCTTAAATTGCGATAGTTTTTTTGATTAAAATAGCCATTCTTAATTATTAAAAGATATGAATTCTAACGACAAATTTGCCTTATTAGTAATTGGAATACCTTTAGTGGGTTTAATCTATTGCGGAATTGGTGTAGCCTTAATGATATCTAGTTTGACAGTTAGAGAACATCCTGTCATATCCGGGGCAATCTTTATCCTAATTCCTTTTTCTCTAGCTGCCTCAATTTGGATTAGAGCTTCAGCTAAAGCTTATAAGCAATGATGAGTTGACAATTAAAGAACAATGGGTGAATTTAGTCGTACCTGGTGGGGACAAAAATTTATTAGCGCGATCGAATCCTTTACTGATTCTGCTAGGTTAGGTAGGGGCAGATCCTATGCCAGAGGCGGGAAAATTCTTGAATTTGCAGTTAACAAAGGCAAAATAGAAGGAACGATTAGAGGTTCAGTTAATCCCTATTTTGGTGTCTATAAAGAGCCTCGCTATCATACCGTAATTGAAATTAAAGCAATTCCAACTAAAGACTGGTCAAAAATCATTCAAAGTATGGCAAATAATGCCAGTTTTGTCTCTAAATTACTCTTGAATGAAGTCCCGGAAAATATTGAAAGTAGTTTCTCAGCAGTCAACAAAAATCTACTTCCCCATATTAGTAAAGACTTTCATACATCTTGTTCCTGTCCTGACTGGTCAAATCCTTGTAAACATATCGCAGGCTTATGTTATCGCTTCGCCGCAGAATTAGATGAAGATCCTTTTTTAATCTTTGAACTTCGGGGTTTAAGTAAAGAAAAACTCCATCAAGAATTAGCTAAAACTCCTTTAGGGAAAGCCTTAATCGCTGGCTTAAATACATCGGAATTGGCTCCCGATCCTGTTGAATCTTACTATACTAAACCCCAACAAATTCCTATATCATCATCGACTTCTTTAAAGGAATTTTGGCAAGGTAAAACATTAACTAAGCCCCAATTTACAGAGACTATAGAAACCAATATTTCAGGAATCTTAGTCAAAAAACAGGGAGATTTTCCTCCCTTTTGGCATAAAGATATCTCTTTTATCGAGACTATGGAAGAACTTTATCAAAGAGTTAAAGTTAAAAACAAAGATCTCTTGTAGTAGTTCTCTGGAAGCTCAGGGATTGGGTAACGGTGATAGGGAAGAGGCAATCAGGATTATTTAACTTTTGACTTTTAATCACTATCTTACTTATACAAAGATTGTATCCATTCCCATTCTTTAGTTAATCCTTCTGCCAAAGAAACCTGAGGTTTGTAACCCAAAATTCTCTGCGCCTTAGAAACATCTGCACTAGTATGACGAGCATCTCCCATTGCCTTTTCTACATAGTTTTTGCGAATTGGTTGTCCTATCACTTTTTCCATTGTCGCCAAGACATCTGTTAAAACCACCCGACTACCGCCACCAATATTAAATACCTCTCCTATCGCTTCTGGCACTTCCCCCGCAGCCAAATTTGCTGCTACGGCATCACTAATAAAAGTAAAATCCCTAGTCTGTTTACCATCGCCGTAGATAGAAATAGCTTTATCTTGTATAGCTGCTTTAAAAAATTTATGAAATGCCATATCAGGACGTTGACGAGGTCCATAAACAGTAAAGTATCTCAAGGCAGTAATAGGTACCCCGAAATTTTGTTGATATAACCAACACATTCTCTCTGCTGCTAGCTTAGTAATACCATAGGGCGAAACAGGTTGAGGACAAATAGTCTCAGGAGTGGGCATAGTTTCGGCATTTCCATATACCGAAGAAGTAGAAGCATAAACAAACCTTTTTAAAGATTGAGTTTCCTTGGCAGCTTCTAAAATGATCTGAGTTGCATTGATATTTCTTTCGGTATAGTGACGAAAACCTTCCCCCCAACTTGCTCTGACCCCTGCTTGAGCTGCTTGATGATACACTATATCTACACCTTGGAGAAGTTCTTGCCAGTTTAAAGTTTGAATGTCAGATTCGATTAGAGTGAAAGCAGAATTTTTTTTAAGACTACTAACATTATTCCGTTTTAATTGAGGATTATAATAATCATTAAATTGATCAACCCCAATGACTTGATCGCCTCGATCTAAAATTGCTTCTGCAAGATGAGAACCGATAAAGCCTGCAACTCCAGTAACTATATTAGTGGTCATGATAATATAAGCTTGAGACTAGATGTCTTTGATATTTGCGATATTTGCACCAGTATAGCCAGAAAAAATCCAAAGAATCGAACGTGCAATATCTCGGAAAATTTTATCTGTAGATTCATTATGATGAGGTTTTGTGCTATCCACTATGGGTATGGGAGTAAAAGCAATTCCTCGACTACCTAAAATAATAGTTGCGATCAGCGAAGCTGGCACTGCGTGGTCAGCCGAAGGCTGGCGCTGCGCGATCGCACTAGCCCTGGGCAGATGATGGTCGGAAGTAACCAAGTATAAATGTTTGATATGATGTTGCTTAAAATCTTTGACTAAAGTTGTAAGTTGGTCACTGTGTCTGTAGCTCTGTTATCCAAAAAATATCTATCAGCTGGAATCCCCGCATTTTGAAATATCTTATTCGTGATTGTATTATCACTTCCAGAAGAAACCCAGATAATCAGATTTTGATTTTGACTAGCCAATTTAGCAGCTAACTTTTCTCTGTCATGTTGTCCTCCAACAGATAAAATAGCTTGGGGATGAGGATATTGCCTACGAGCGATCGCAATATTAATTGGAATAAGCCTTATAAGTTACGCATCTTTCTTGTATAACGAGCAATACATGGACTACCCCAGGCCACTTGCTGTTGAGGAATATCTCGAAAAACACTACTTCTTGCTCCAATAACGGCATTTGCACCAATAGTCACTCCAGGAGCCACAAAACAATCTGTAGCTATCCAAGCTCCATTGCCAATTCTAATAGGAGATATCGTTGTCGGAAAAGTTGGATCGCAAAAATCATGACTTGCAGTACAAAGATAAGATTTTTGGGAAATAACAACATGAGAACCAATTTCAATCTTATCAATACTATAAAAAACTACATCATCCCCAATCCAACTGCAATCTCCAATAGATACTTTCCAAGGAAAAGTAAAGCGAGCAGTGGGACGAACTACAACTCCTTGACCAATTTTGGCTCCGAATAAACGGAGTAACCAACAACGAAAATTATTGAAATTATGTAAACTCAAAGGGAATGCGATCGCTTGTACAAACCACCAAATCATTACCAACCAATGAGGCTTTCCTCGATCATAATTAGATGATTTATATTCTCTCAGATTTACTAAAGTTTTAGGATCTAGGTTGATTTCAATATGAGTATCGGTAATATTTGAATTCATTAATTTATTTTTATTTATCTATATTTTTTATTGATGTATATTCATAATTTTGATATTTTTAATTCAATTAACTTGATAGATAAAATAATCTCTGCCAACATTCTTTGTAAGGCATAATACCAACCAATCCAACCATCTAAAATCCCAGCCTTAATAATCAAACAATACAAGAAAATAATCCCAGGTGCTAAAATTATTTGCTTACGAATTTTATCTCCCAAACTCAGCTTATTAAAAGAATTTTCTGTCAGTTTTTTAGCTTCAAGAATCATATAACGATCTTGCGCCCATAGCCAATGAGTCAAAGACTTGCGATCATCATGCAAAATAAAATTTACTAAGTAACTATTTTGCCCTGAAACTTTTAGCAATTGGGTATGACCATCATCGATGTAAGTAGCGAGTTTTTTTCTAAATAAAGCTTGACGGGGAGGTAAAATAGAAGCTCTCAAAGGCTTACCAAAAATACAATATTTAAAAGTAATATAAAAGCCATCTACAGAAGTATAGCTAGATATATTTTGTATTTCTGTAATCAGCTCATCTGTTAAAACATAATCGGCATCTAAAGACAAAACCCATTCAGTTTCTACCTTCTCTAATCCATAATTCCACTGTTGAGCATGAGTATTAAATTTTTTTTGAAAAACCTGAGCTTGAGGATAAGCCTTAACAAGCTCTAAAGTATTATCAGTACTGTAACTATCAATAATGATAATTTTAGTAGCCCACTCTAACTTTTTTAAGGTACGTTCAATGTTAGGAGCTTCATTATAAGTAAGAATTAAAGGCGTAACTTCTTTAAGCATGATAAAGTTAAATTCTTTAAGCTTCTGATTTCAAAGTACAAGAACATAACATAGATTTCCAAATGTAAGGAAATCTCCCAGCAAAATCAAATTTAAGATTTATAAAGCCTTCTAATTCTAATAAAGTTTTTAATGTATTGACGGAGAAAAACTTTATATGACCTCCATCCCAAAGGGAAGTGAAATGTTGATCTATTTTCCCAGAAACCGCAAGTAGGACATTTTTCAAATATCCATGATAAAGATGCGATTCCTCTATTCCAACTACACTATAACCTTTTTTTGCAATTTCATTAGTTAAGCTACCATTTCCACATCCGATATCTAAAACAGAGGCTTTTTCCTTACCAGAAGAAGTAGCATTATCTAACATTGACATTAATGGTGACATTAGATATTTATGATGATGCCTTGGTTGATTATCTTGATATAAATATTCGTAATTATTACTGGTGGTAATCATAATTCTGAAATTACTCCATTGACTGAATATGAAGATAAAGGCTGTTGATTAATAATTGAACGATATATACCAATCAACTTTGCAGCAATACTATCCCAAGTATATTGTTCAAAAATCATTTGTCGAGCTTTCTCTCCCATAAATTTAGCCTCTTGAGGATTAGCAAGACATTTACCTAAAGCTACTGCTATTGCCTCTGGATTAATATCGACTACATGAGCTACCTCCGCTGCTTCAGGAAAATTACATCCAGTAGTCATAACGCAAGGTAAACCAGATGCCATCCCTTCTAAAACTGAGATACTAAATCCTTCAGAATAGGAAGGTGCAACATAGATGCTAGCAGCAGCTAGAGCAGAATATTTTAATTCTCCTGTTAATAGTCCAGTAAAAGTGACCTTATCTAAACAACCCGCTTCACTAAAATAATTTTTAGCAGTCTGTAAAAATCCAATATTATCTGGACCGGCAATTATCAAATGAGCTTGAGAAAATTGATTATGTATACGACCAAAAGCTTTTGCCAATAAATCTAAACCTTTTTTAGGATCTATTCTACCTAGAAAAATGATCAGTTTCTTATCTTTAATTTCAGGAAATTTCTGATAAAAAAGCTTGGCAATTACTAAAGGGTCAAAATCTTGACGCTGAATTCCATTAGGAATAATTGTTACAGGTGCTTTTAGTTGCAGAGATTCTGTGCGCTGAGCTTCTGTCGAAGCTAACATATGAATCGCATTGGCTCGATTTAGGGCTGGCTTTTCTAGCAAACTATAATAAAAATTTTTTTTCCAGGCTTTATAAGATAAAGCCCAAGGTTCCAACATTCCTCTTGGTGTAACTATGTAAGGAACTCGGTCTTTTTGACAAGCCCAATAAGCAGGTAAGATGGCATAAGAAAAAATAGCATTAGTATGAACTAAATCGTAATTTTTAACATTATTCCACAGCCATCTAGTCAGAGAAAAACTTATTTTATAATCTTTAACTGCCCAATAGGGAAAGTATTGCAGACGATAAGACTCTTTCTTAATCCAGGCATTGAGAGGAACATCTAATGAACTAGAACCATTAGCGTTAGTTGTTACCAGATCAATACTGATTCCCCTGTGTCCCAAAGCTTGAGTGAGTTCAACTACACTTTTAGAAGGTCCGCCATATACATTGCCTAATCCAGGAACGACTACTAATACTCTCATAAACTAAATTATTTATTAATTTCAATCTAAAAAGAAAATCAGGTTTTTTTGTTTACCATTCATAGTCAGGGTTTTTTTTCTGCAACAGCCCAAATGACAGGAGACCAGTATTGAGGAACACTTAGACCAAGAAGTCTTAAGCGTAATCCTTCTAGCTTACGTGTAGTCATGGCAATAGAACGGAAAATTTTATGACGAACAGAAATCGGTGCTGGCCAGGGATCACGGAGAGACCTAACCTCCATTCCATGGCAGAAAAATAATTCTGATAATGAAGCTGGAGAAAAACTAGTTTCATGAGTGATATCAGAATATCTGGTTGAAAGTCCCAGAGGACTAGCAGCGTTAGGAACGCTTACTATAACTTTGCCACCAATAGTTAACTTTTCTCTGACTAATTCCATTATTGGATACAATTCTTTCCAAGTAAAATGTTCTAAAATATCCAGCATAGAAATAACCCCGTAAGATTGTATTTGATCTCTAAGATATTCTTCTACTTCAGCACAGTGGCAATTTAAACCTAAAGATTGAGCTAATTCAATTTGTTGAGCATCTATGTCAATTCCTGTTGTCGACTTGTATCCCTCTTTATTAAGAAAATAGGTAAACTGGCCTGAACCGCAGCCTATATCTAAAATTGGAGTTGATTTATCTTTTGGCAACCAATTTTTTGTGTACCATTTGTAGTAACGAGAGCGTATTTGGTGAGCAGATAAAAGTTTCCTAGGATCTTGATTGCCATGCCATTCAGATTGCCTGGGATAAAAAGCATTTCTATAAGGATTCATTACACATCTCCTAATATTGTTTACCGTTGAGCAATTACAAAATTAATTTGTACAGATAAACTATTTTTTACATACCAATATTCTTTGTGGCTAATTGTAATTATTAACTCTTTCTAGAAATTGAATTTAGTATAGTTAAATATCTATCAACAGCAGTGCTAAGATTAAAGTATTTTTTAGCTGTGTTAAAACTGTTTAAACCCATCATCATTCTAGAATCTATACTATTACTTAATTGGAGAATTCCTTGTGCAATTAACTCAGGATATGGTTCTATCGCATAACCACATTGCCTTTCGTGTATGAGATACTGGTAATCAGCAAAATTAGTAGCAACAATGGGTTTTCCATTAGCCATATAAACCGCTAATTTACTCTGAACAGATAGGCTATCTAAAGAATATCTTCTAGTATGAGCTAATATATCTGATTGATCCATAATTTCTTTGACTTCAGATGTATTGTTGATATAGACAAATTTGACTCTGCCGCCCAATTCATATAACTGTTTGGGATACTTTTTTTCTGAATCATAAGGCTGACCTGCAAAGATAAAATTAATATTCTGAGAACGAGAGCAAACTATTTTTGCTGCATCAAGCAAAATATCAATTCCGTTATTATCAAAAATTAGATTACCTAAATATGTTACGTTGATTGTATCTGTTTTCTTTTCATGAAAACGGCCTGCCTGAAAATTTTCAACAAACTCATCAATAGTTACAGAAGGATAAATGACAGATATTTTATCCTTATCCAATTTTCTCTGATTAACATACATTTTCTTTACTTCATTTCCTAGAACCACCATATGCTGCGCATACTTGCAAACTTTTTTTTCTAATTGTTCATATGTATAAGGAATAATAGATGTAACAGGTACATTTTTAAACACGGTATGAACTTCATACAATAAAGGTATTTCGTAAATTTTTAAAACAGGCAAAAATCTACCTGCTGCACCATAAGTAAAAGCTATACAAACTTGTGCGTCAAAATCTTTAATAAGTTTAAGAGAACCTAAAAACCATTGAATTGGCGGAATTTCATACACGAAAACTCCATATTGATAATCATACTTAGTTAATTTTTGATTTGCACAATACTTGAGATGAAGTACTAATACTTTATGATTTCTTTTGGCAAATTCCGAAACTAACTTAAGTATATGTTTTGGAGTTCCAGAAATATCATTAAGGATATCATGTGAAGTAACGACTAATATATTCATACTTTTTAATTATATTAAGAAATCTTGATTGAAGCAGTAGCTTGATTGAATAAAATTTTATACTTATCAATACTATTTGTCCAAGAAAACTCATTTACTCTTTCATAAGCTTTAGTAGACATTTCTTTAAGTAAATTTCTATTTCTATTAAAAAATTCTATCTTTGCTGCAATACTATTAAAATCAGGTTTTTTTAAAACAAATCCATCCACTCCATCTCTTACAACAGAACCACTAGCTATGGTTGTTAAAATAGGTAATCCAAAGCTCATTGCTTCATAAATAACTCCCGCAGAACCCTCTGCGATAGAAGGAAAGATAAAAATATCAGCCCACTTATAAGCCTCTGCTAACTCCTTTTTACTAAGACATCCAGTAAATTCGCAAATATCTTCATATTCTGTAATTTTGTTAGTAGCAATTCTTATAGATCCAACAATCTTAGCCTTAAAGTTCATGCCTTTAAGCGATCTAAGTGCAGGCAATAAGTATTGAACTCCTTTTCTCAAATTTACAGTACCAACAAATAATATTTTTAAAGGATCTTTTTTTGAAGAAAACTGTTTGTTTGCTATATCTATCTTCGTTGTATAATTATCAACCCAAGATGGAATTGGATAATGATTTAAATATATTTTATTATGATATTTAGGCATCAATTTTTCAGCAATACTTTGTACGATTGCCGAAGGTGCAAAAACAATATCTGCTAATTCTAATTCTTCTTTTTCCCTCTGTATCAAAAAATTATCAGCATTATTTTGATAAAAATCTTTAGCAGAAGTCCAGTGAGGAAATTTATGATATTCAGCTTCTAGAAGAGGTATTAAAAACTCATGAGGTGGATGAATTAAATCTAAAATTTTAATTTTGTTTTGCATCATTTTAAATCCTTCTAAACTTCCCATAAGGAATGAATATATTACATTAAAATTATTAGTATCATCTAGCATAGATTTGCTTAAAGAATTAATTAAATGAGTATGGGCAATAAGACGTTCATAAAGATTCTTACTGGTTCTTCTTTTAGCTAGTTCTAGTAAGCCTTCCAGATAACAAGTTTTAAAATAGATGTCACTTAGCTGATAGCTTGTTCTGGATTGTAAATATTGAGAAAATTTCTTTAATTCAAATAAATTAGCATAACCTGATATTTGTTTACTTACACCTTTAGGAATTAAAAAATCAGTATATACTCTGAATAATAAATTACTCTGATTGTAGATATAAGGAATAGCATAACTATGTCGTGATCCTGGATGCAAAAAAGCTATTTTCATATATTTTTTCAGACTTTTAATAAATTAGAATAAGAAGATTTACTTTGACCACATAAGATTATTAACGGTAAGCAAAAAATAATCAAAGTAAATATGGCACAGAAAAACCAAGAATGTCCAACCACTACTGTATCTAAAACAGAATTTTGCAAAACACTAATGTACAAAACACGACTTAAAGGTGTTTTCCAAGTCAAGGCTCTTAAGTAGAGCAATTTGCATAAAATTCCTGAAAATGCATATAAAAGAGCTCCAAAATAATCAAATTGAGTAAAAGATTCTCCAATTCCAGTGGGAGTAGTTCCCAAGGGTTTACGATAGCCGTATGCATTTAAAAGATGATTACCTTCAATACTTTTTTTAATTTGAAATTTCTTTTTTAGCTCTCTTCCTATTAACTGACCAGGTACAAATCGAAAAACTAATTGATCCCAATATAGTGTTCCCCAACCAAGACGTCCAGTTTTCGCTGTTAAATCTATCATTAATGCTGCATTACGTAGCTCTAATATTTTGCCCTGAGATAAATAATTATTGGCATTTCCTAAAAACTCTATGCTATTAATATTTTGCCAATCTTTAGTGATCAACATATTCCGATATTCCCTAATATTTAGATTCATGATTAAAGCAAAGATAATTGCTGCAATCGCTATTGAACGCAATGGTAATAATCGTCGAACAAAATACAATGAGAGACAAATACTAATAATGAGTAAAAAAGCACTAGAACGTTTCCCCAAAAATATTGCATGATAAAAGGGAATACAAAGGGCAAAAGCCATTAATATTAAGTTAGAGATAGTTTTCTTTTTAAGAGATTTCATTAAAACAAGAGGAAACCCAATATATAGAAAACCTCGCATAATAAAAATTAAAATAGTAATCATTCCAGATGATTGACCATTAATTTTTATTCCTTCATCTTCTGGCAAAAACAATATTAGAAAATTGAAGGCGATACCAATTATTAAGTAAATAACAGCCCAATTATTTAGCTTATTAATATTCAAATTTAATGGCTTTTTAAGCAACCATTTTTGAGGAATAGTAATTTGATATCCAAACCAAGATGCGAGGGCACAAAAGCATCCCATTAATAGAACGCGAAAAATAGCTTCATCAGTTACATAAATTCCTGGACTGTTAATCAAGGCGACTATTTGAGGACCTATGAAAACCAAAGAAAAAACATTAACTAAAAACGGATATTGATAAATTCTTTCTTTCTTTGCCAAGCCCCACAATATAATAAGCAAGTACAAAGATATTAAAATAAAAGCTAATAACAAATTCATATTATCATTAAATATAAAGTGTAATTATTAAATGAAATGAAGTATTACCTTTTAGCTAAACTAAATATTTGATTGAATTCAAATAATGATTTCAAATACAATTGCAATTTTTCATCTAGCAAATTTAAAGATTCTTTTAATACCAGAACCAACATGGTAATTTCAATAAACATTAAACATATGGCAGCAAAATTAAGTCCCAAATAAGGAACAATTACTGTACATATACATAAATAAAATACAGTAACAAACAAATACTTTGGAACTATTTTATGATGTTGATTGGTTGAAGTTAAAACAGCAAAGCTCGTATACCAAAAAGAGCTAAATACTATAGTCAACAACATAATCAAAAATAGGGTAAACTTCATTTCTATAGTGTTTTTTGTCCAAACTTTGATAATCAAGTCTCCTAAAAATATTAATCCTATAACTGCTACTAAAGATAACCAAAGAGAAACTTGACAAGAACGACGATGTAATTTACGAGCTAAAACCATATCTTTGACTGCATAAGCAGTAGATAATTCTGGTGATATAGTAGCTCTAATTGTTCTCATTAATTGTAATGCCAGACGACTTAATGTTCTTAATGTGGAAAAAACTACAACATCAACCGGTGTTAATAAAGAACCGATAATAAGAACCATTCCCTGATTACTCATGGCATTTACTAAAGGTAGACCCATACTAGCAACAGCAGGTTTAGTTAAATTCCTTACAGTAGCTAAATTCTGATGTTGAAAACCATAGCTAATCCAAGGACTTTTTTGTTTTAATAAAGCGTACATCAATAATACGCCGATAGAACGTGCTACAACGAAGCAGATAGCAACATTTAAAGGATATGCTCCCAGGTAGATAGCAACGGTAACTACTAAATAATCAAATAGTCTCAGATAATTAACACAGCAAACTCCTAAAGCATAGTTGCCATCACATCTAAATCCTCCTGCAAGCAAACTTATTTGCATGCCTAACAAAACATAAAAAGATACCAAAGAAATAATATAAGCTGATTCAGAACTAGATAATTGGGATATGGATAAAAACTTATTAGTATCAACTAAATTAAAAAACGCAAAAATGCTAACCACAACAATAATTGATACAGTTAGTAAAATCAGCCAAACACTTTGAAACACTTCAAGTGCTCCTTTGCGATCGCGTTTGGCAACTTTCATGGTCATTTCGTTTTCTGCTGCAATGGTAAAGCCAAGATCACTCATAGACAGAAACATTGGCGTAGCAGTAATTATTAGCCATTCCCCATATAATTCTTTTCCCCAAAAATTGAGAAAAAGAGGAACTGTTATCACTTGAATGAGAACCGTTACTAACTGACCAAATCCGTTAGCTCCTACTCCTCTAAGAATACGTTTTTTTAAGTCCTTATTCTGTGGCATGTCCCTAACTTTTGGTGATCATTAGTATCCATATTTAGCTTTACTAAAATAAGCTATCAAATCTACAGTTTTTTGGTACCAGAAAGGAAATGAATTTTTCCAAGCTTCATCCAGGATAATTTTTCTGGGTTTGTAGCGCATCGGATTCCCAGCAATTGTGTGAATTGTATTACTTTTAAACTCTTGCTCAAAATTACTTTCAGATTGACAGCCAATTAAATTTAAAACTTCTTGAAAAGTCTTTTGCGGCTCTGAGGCTAACTTTTCGTAATTGACGAGTAAATAGTCTGACGAACTAAGATAATTTTGAGCTATTTTTCTAATGAGATAGTTATGAATTAACCATGAAACAGTTTTTTGAATTGTCAATTTATATGCTTGACCATGATAATTTTCGTTATTTAAAATTCTTCTAGTCATTGAATAAGCAAAAGCTTTGGGATTTTTGACAAGATGCAAAACTTTAATGTTAAATAAATCAGATTTGACTAGCCAAAGCAATCGATAAGGATCTTTTGACGCATCAACAATCCAAGTGGGTTTAACTTGAGTAAACTGTTCTGTAATATCTAAAAATTTTTCAAACAGTTGATAGTTATTTTTGCCATAAATATCAATTACATCTTGTTGAGATTCTAGGATATTTTTGTAATGGAACTCTAGTAAATGTTTATATCTTAAGGTGTGAGACGTGTTATGTTGTTCACGAAAATAATGAATTTGAGGTTGAGGCTTAGCTAGAGGCTGAACTTGCTCAATTACTTGATGCCAAAAAGGACATTCAGCAACGGTTTGACCACATCCACAAGGTTGATTAACACCATTCTTTATCATTTCATGAGGCAGAATTTGAATTTCTCCAGCGGTAGCAATTTGAGAATGAGAACCCAAAAGCATATCTAAAAGTGTCGAACCACTTCTTCCTGTACTAGCAATATAAATTAAATTAATTTTTGCTGAATCATTATTCATTGGTTAAATGTGCTTGATTGTGAATCGCGAATAATAATTGTTGAATATCTTTGGAGATCAGAATTGATGTTTGTCACCCAATTGGTGTTTGTGAACTAGTAAAATTTAATGGCGTCGAAATTGCTGTATTATACTGTTGATTTTGCCGTTCTCTTCATGACCATTGCCATTACTTTCATTAGAAGGCTGATTATAATAGTGAGAATAATAAGAATAGGAGTAGTAATCGAGGTCTTTTTCTACCATATTGGCAACAAATCCAATTAAGTTGCAATTACTACCTGCAATAATTTCTAGAGTATTGCTAATCGCCTTTTGACTGACTCGATTAATTCCTGTTACTAACATAACGGCATCAACTTGAGGTACTAGACTTTGAGCGTCTGCCATAATTCCTAAGGGAGGAGTATCAATGAGAACATAGTCATAATGTTCTTCCCATTCTTCGATTAAATGACTCATTCTTTGAGATCGCAAAAGGGCAATTGGGTTAGCAACATTAGCTCCAGCAGTAATAATATCTAAATTAGGGGTATGACTTTGAATAACCTCAGTCCAAGACTGCTCATTATCGGCAATAATTTCACTAAGACCTTTTTCATTGGCAATCTTACTTATTCTATGCATTTTAGGTTTACGTAAATCGGCATCAACTACTAGGATTCTTGCCCCCAACTCGGTCAGTGCCAGAGCTAAGTTATAAGTAACAGTGGTTTTTCCTTCCGAAGAAGTAGAAGATGTCGTAACTATGGACTTGATCTTTTCAGTATCAACTAAGGTGTAGCTGACATTCATCGCGATCGCTCTTAAGGACTCGGTGAAAGAAGAATATCTGTAGCTATAGGATTTCTTAATCGATTCATCCTCAATAATCATTCGCGGATGGTTAACTTGAGGAACAGCACCTAAAAGTGGCAAACGAGTAATTTGTTTAACTTCTTCTACAAGCTTGATGTTATTGTCTAGTTTATGTAATAACCATGCCGCAATAAATCCCAAGAATCCCCCAGCTGCGATAGCCATTGCTAAAGATCTCTGCAAATTAGGAGATGCCGGTTCAACAGGAAGATACGGTTTGTCAAGAATTTGCCAAGGAGCAATTTCTTCTGCTGCTGCTATTTGCAATTCTTGTTTTCTCTGTAAGAGATAATTAACAGCTTGAGATTTTATTTCAAAATCTCGTTGCAGTTGAGTGTAAATCTCTTGTAATTGGGGAAGTCTTTGAAAGTCAACTTCTACTTGCTCTTTCGCTGTGAGAATCCCTGTTAATTGACTTTGCAAACTATTATATTCAGTTTGAATTATTAAGAGTTGTTCGGCTAGTTTTTGGATGGTTGATCCTGAGGCAGATACCTGGGTGCCAGAATCTCCTGTTGCTAAGATATTAGTCTGAGTATAAGAAACTAGTACTTTATCAAGAATAGCGGGAGAAATACTATCACCTAAAATTTGAGTTGATCTTTCTCTTAGTAAATTACGCAATTCCTCCCTTTTAAATTTTAGACTTCGCATGGGAGGATAGTTATCGTTAAATTCAACACTTCCCAAAGTATATTGAGTTTCTAAATCTTTAAGCTGACTAGCCAAAGATTGGTAAACACCATCTTGACCTAATACTGAAGACGCCACGATAGTTTCAGGATCTTGACCGAGTTCAATTAATTGATCAGATATCGCCTGATATTTAGTTTTAGCCACATTAAAAGCAATTTTTACTTGCTTTAATTCTTCTTCTAAAGACTGCCTAAAATCAGCAACTCGACCAGCATATTCATCGGGACTAACTAAATTATTTTTCTGACGAAAATTGCGAATCTCAGAAGATGCTTCATTTAATTCTTTCTCGGACTGAGGTAATTGTTCATCAATAAATTTAATCGCATTAATAGCCTGAGATCTCTGTCTTTCCAGACTATACTCTACATATACTTCACTTAAAGCATCTAAAACCGCTTTAGCTTTGGCTGGATTGGAGTCAACGAAGGATATAGTCAAAATATCTGTAGGCATTTCATCGACTAAAGCTGGCAAGATAAATAGGTTTTCTCTAACTTCAATAGCTGATAAATCACCGAAAGTTTTTGGATATTTTTCTAGTGCCTTATTAATTAGAGAATAACTTCTCAAAACCAAAACATCTGTGGATAAATCTTTGAGGCTAAAAAAACTTGATACAGCTCTAGAATTGAGGGGATTGAGGGCAACTTCTGCACTCTGGCTATTTTGAGGGCTATTCAATAGGAGACTAGCTTCTGAACGAAATTGAGGAGTAGCTAATAAATTGGGGATTAAGACGGCACCAAAAGTAATAATTCCCACAGTCAAAGCTGGTTTCCATCTACGATAGATTATCTGCTTGAAATCTGACAAAGAAAAGCCTGCTTCATAATCAGGAAGACTAACATGATCAGATTTCATCATAGTATTATTCATGAGATTCCTCTTCTATATTTGCTCGCACAAGAAGGCACAATAATAAATATTTTGAAACATAAAAATTTAATAGTAAAAAATATAAGTTCAGTAAGAATATCTAAATATTTAAAGTTAGAAAATTTCGTCTATTAATTTAATATATTCATAAAATACTGACCTCAGTAAAACTACGGACTTTTGCTATTTTTAAGTGTTATAATATCTGTTCCCTCTCAAACCAAGTTAGTTTTTTCTTGATGTAGAAAGTCAGGTTCACAAGATTGAGGAGACGAGAGCAGCTTTCTGTCCCAAGTAATCACAACCAGCCAGAGTGGTAGCAAGAACATTTAACCCTTAATAACTGAGTAATTAAGATTTTTAGCCCGCAAAATTGAATAAATTTAAGGATAGCTTCTTGATTAAATAACTAGCCATCTAAAATATAATAATGATATGAGAAAATTTTCGTTCTCTCTTTTAGTGCAGGTTCCTTATATCATTAAAAAAAAATACAAACATGAATAATTTTATAGACAGTATTTTAGTTGTTCAAGGAGCAGAATATCGAGCCGTTCAACAAGGAATTAAGAAAATTAATATTGCTACTAAATCCGCCAATATTCCGAAAATCATTCCAATTACTATCGGAGAAAAGAATAGGGATAAAATATGGGGAAACAAACAATTTTTTGATAATTATAAACCCCAAAAAGTTTTAATTATGGGGCTTTGTGGTAGTTTGTCACGTCAATATTCCATTGGCGATATCGTATTATATCAAGCCTGTATCAAAGACAATTTATCTCTAGCGACAGATGAAGCCCTAACCGAAACTATCAAACACCAGTTAAACTCCAATATCTCCTTAGTCGCCGCCTTAACAAGCGATCGCATTATTAATTCTACAAAGGAAAAAGAATCCCTAGCTAAAATCTACCCCGCTACCGTAGTTGACATGGAAGGATTTGCTTATTTACAAACATTACAATCTCAGGGCATATCGGTAGCGATCTTAAGAGTAGTAAGTGACGATCTTCACTGGGATCTTCCTGATTTAAATCATGCTATTAATCAAAATGGTGAATTACAAACTATCCCCATGATCAGGTCAATGTTGCGGCAACCCAGAGCAGCAATCAGACTAATTACCGGAAGTCTCCAAAGCTTACAAGTACTAAAACAAGTTACAGAAAGATTATTTGCGAACTAAAATCCAGATCACAATTGATATATGGCCATTTTGTATCTAGACACGGTTTAAATTAGCAATTTGTCACAAAATTATGCAACTTCATAGCGGTAAAATTTTTATAGATTCAGCAGTAGGAACTAAAGCTACTGGTCTGTCAATTTTTTGATTTAACTCTGCGACTACTTCTAACAGTTAATCAAGCTTATAGAGTTTCAATTTGCGAATAGCTGAGCAATATATCAGCAGAGAAGATATCAATTTCATTTTGGGAAGCATCCACTTAAGTTATAAATGTCTAATATCAAGCAAAAGCAGATTAAAACTCTTTTAGTTGAAGATAATCAAAGAGATGCTTACTTGCTGAGAGAAAAATTAGTCCATGCTGAGGAAATTAAGTTCAATTTAACTCATGTCAAAAGACTCGACAAAGCTGTTAAATGTTTGCATCAAGAATCTTTTAATATTATTTTGCTCGATCTTAGTTTGCCCGATAGTCGAGGATTAGATACCTTTTTAACCTTAAAAAAAATAGTTCCGAATTTACCAATCGTATTATTAACTGGTTTTAAAGACGAGATTCTGGCTCTAGAAGCTGTGAGACAAGGCGCACAAGATTATCTAGTCAAAGAACAGGTAACGACAGATATCTTAATTCGTTCGATTAATTATGCTATTGAGCGGATGCATTATCTCGAAAAAATATATCAAATTGGAGAGCGTTTACAAAAAATAAATCAGCAATTAGAAAGACAAGTCAAAAATTTTACTTTTCAACTAGAACATCAAAATCAGGAACTCAAAAAGCTATTTTTACTTGCCACTACAGATCGGGTAACAGGGATTGCTAACCGCTATCGCTTGGAAGATTTCCTGAAGCAAGAATGGGGAAATGCGATCAGAAATCAGATCTCTATATCCATAATGATGATTGATATAGACTACTTTAAGGCTTATAACGATACCTATGGTCATCTCCAAGGCGATCGCTGCTTAAAAGAAGTGGCTCAAGCCATTAAATATTCAATTAAACGTTCTAAAGATTTGGTAGCACGCTATGGTGGAGAAGAATTTATCGTGATCTTGCCCGATGTTAATCTTGCCGGAGCGAAGAAAGTCGCCGAGAATATTCACTCTGAGATTACAGCATTAAAGATTCCCCATGCTGCTTCCGCAATAAGCGATCGCCTAACGATTAGTTTAGGTGTTGCCAGTGCGATTCCCACATTTAATTCTGAGACTTCAACCTTGATTGCAGCGGCGGATCGAGCATTGTACCTAGCGAAATCACAAGGACGCGATCGCATAGAAATATATCGCAACTAGCCCCAGACTATAAAATACTACAATTATTTTGGTTTTTCTTTCAATCTGCTAATCACAAGCGATATTAGAATCAAAAAGACGAAGCAATATTTGGAGTAAAACTAGTTGATGGTAGAGGCAAAAATTGGCATCATTGGTGGTAGCGGTTTGTATAAAATGGATGCGTTGAAGAATGCCAAAGAAGTTAAGCTAGATACCCCTTTTGGCTCTCCTTCAGATGCGTTAATTGTCGGGACATTAGAAGATACTACCGTGGCATTTTTAGCTCGTCATGGCAGAGATCATCATCTACTTCCCTCTGAATTACCCTTTCGTGCCAATATTCATGCGATGAAACAGCTAGGGGTAGAATATATTATTTCTGCTTCCGCTGTTGGCTCTCTCAAAGCAGAAGTCAAACCTTTAGATATTGTCATTCCAGATCAATTTATCGATCGCACCAAAAATCGCCTTGCTACTTTTTTCGGTGATGGTATAGTAGCTCATATTGCCTTTGGCGACCCTGTTTGCCCTCAACTAGCTAACATTGTGGCAGATGCGATCGAGTCTCTCAATATTCCCGATGCTCACCTCCATCGCGGTGGTACATATGTTTGCATGGAGGGACCAGCTTTTTCTACTAAAGCTGAATCCAATCTCTATCGTAGTTGGGATGCAACTGTGATTGGTATGACTAATTTAACAGAAGCGAAATTAGCTAGAGAAGCAGAAATTGCCTATGCAACTCTGGCTCTTGTCACGGATTATGACTGTTGGCATCCTGAACATGATAGTGTCACAGTCGAGATGATTATCGATAATTTAAGACATAATGCTATCAATGCCCAAAAAGCGATTCAAGAGACCGTTAAAAGAATCAGTACTGATCCTCCTGAATCGATTGCTCATGCTGCGTTGCAATACGCAATCTTGACCCCTCTAGATAAAGCACCTGCCGCCACAAAAGCCAAACTAAAAATATTCCTCAAGAAATATCTTTAAGTCAAGCGGTTAGCTAATAGCTATTAGCTAACCATTGGCAGAGTCTATCCTTTTTACATATGGATCAAACAATTCAAGAATTTAGCAAAGAATTTGATACTGACTATGTGCGGGGACTCAAAGCGATTTTGAATGGACTCGAAATGCATCAGGAGCTTGGTTGAGCAAAATAACGGCAAGCAACAGAATGTTAAACTAAATTTTTAAATTAAAGCTTTCAAAACATTAGATATCTAGCTAAACCCCAAGAATATCTGTGTTATTACTGAAGATTTTTGACAAGGAGCACAAAAGATCCGTATTTATTCTGATTAATTGCTAATGAAGATTGATTATTATCATAGGTAAGTTTCTCGCATTTTAGTATACACACTTTAGTAAATAACTATAGAGCAGTATTGTTCTCCTAATTTTCTATCCAGCTTCTAGCTGGATTTTTTCAGGTTTATCACTTAATCAAACTACCGTGTAAGAATCTTTGATGCTTTAAATAAATAATTTGCAACCCTAAAAACTAAATAACAATCTTCTATCTTGGACTGTAACCTAGTTTCTAGGATTGCTTTGATCTTGGATCTGGAATTGTGAGGGAATTTTGGCTAATTGTTAATCAGCAACAATCGACAAAATCATTAAGTAGCTAATTCAGTTTCTGTGCTGCCGCGAGTACGACGGCGAGTTAAGGTGTTAAATAACATAGTACCGATCGCTTTAATCAAGTTACCTTCAAGTTCTTGGAACAATTTCATGTTCATGCCAAAAGCATCGTTGGCTTCATCAACAATTTGTTCTGCTGTCGCCATATCTACAGGAAGTTCATCCATAGCTTGACGATATTTATTTTTAAATTCTTTCTCATCAGGAATATCGGCAAACTCATAAAAAGCAGTACCTTCTCCATCAGAAAGATTCATTGCTCGTTGCGAGATTTTTTTCAGAATTTGTCCACCAGAAAGATCTCCTAGATAGCGAGTGTAGGAATGAGCTACCAAAAGTTCTGGCTGAGTCTTGGCAATTTCTCTAATTCGTGCCACATATTCTTCTCCAGCTTCGGAAAGAATAGCTTCTTTTTTCCAATGAGCGCCAAAGTAATACTGCAAATCTTGCTCTAAGCTTTGTTTGCGATTTAACTCAGGATAGTAGATGTGAGAAAGTACAGGATGGTCTTTAAGCTTCTCCATTTCTTCTTCCATCGCCGAGTAAACAAAATAAAGGTTCGCCACTAGTTTGCGATAGGATTTTGGTTCTACTACTCCTTTAAGGAAACATTTCACAAAACCAACATTTTCTGCCATTGTATGGGACTTTTTAGTCCCTTCACGCAACATAGTTGCTAAATTAACGCTCATGCTAAATTTCCTGCTTTTAATAATTAACTATCGATCAATAAACAAGAGAATATGGGTAGTTTTGATTACAGACCGAATCTACGCCTATTTGGCTAGAGTAAACTGATTCAATACAAATTTTCATTAAGAATTTTTACATAGTTCACTGTAGACAGTAACAACTTTTTACATAAGTTATTAGGTTACTGATTTATAGTTATACAGTAAGCGCTGTTATTAAGCTTTAATTGATAAAACTAAAATTTTTAGTTTAATTTTTAGTATATTTTGACTATTTATCTAGTGTTCTAGCTTTCTTGTCTAAAAATTTTCCCCTTCAACCCCGGTTGATAATTTTTCTTAATATTACCCATTCTTAAAACATATCTAAAGACTGGGAAATACTCGGTAACCATTAACTAATCTTGATTGGCAAGTCATTGACAACTCTAGTTAACCAAGGATTACTGTAAGTGATTATTAGTTTTTTCGTTACAAATTGTTCTATTGATGAATATTGATCGATCAACTGCCACCATTATGAGCAATCGTGCTTATAATCATTAACAGGATTATGTACCATTATCTCAATTTTTTGAGCTTACCTTTTACTAAATCAACATAATTATAAAAATATACAGATGCCTCGAATACTCGTAATAGATGATGACCCTGCAATTTCTGAGTTGGTCTCTATCAACCTAGAGATGGCGGGTTATGATGTCAATCAAGCTGAAGATGGTATCAAGGGTCAGGCTTTAGCAGTACAGTTACAGCCAGATCTGGTAATGTTAGACCTGATGCTTCCTAAAGTTGATGGTTTTACTGTTTGTCAAAGACTACGCCGTGATGATCGTACCTCCGATATTCCAGTCTTGATGTTGACAGCTTTAGGTCAAACCCAAGATAAAGTCGAAGGCTTCAATGCTGGGGCTGATGACTATCTGACTAAACCTTTTGAAGTTGAAGAAATGCTCGCTAGAGTAAGAGCTTTATTGAGGCGAACTGATCGCATTCCCCAAGCAGCGAAACATTCAGAAATCCTCAATTATGGTCCTTTAACTCTGATTCCTGAGCGTTTTGAAGCTATCTGGTTCCAGAAGACGGTTAAACTTACCCATTTGGAATTTGAATTACTGCACTGTTTGTTACAGCGTCATGGACAAACTGTCGCTCCTAGTGAAATTCTCAAGGAGGTATGGGGTTACGATCCCGACGATGATATCGAAACCATTAGGGTTCATATTCGTCATCTTCGTACTAAGTTAGAGCCAGATCCCCGCCATCCTCGCTATATAAAAACTGTTTATGGTGCTGGCTATTGCTTGGAATTACCTAGCCTTGAACAGTTAACTATGGATGCAACTCAAGCAACTGCTTAATTGTAGTAACTTAAGTGCAAAACACAGTAAATACATTCATGGGGATTGTTGATACCTGTGTCACCAATCCTTTGTATTTTTTGCTTATAGGCTAATCTCCATTTGAGGACAAGTAGCTAATTACAAGATGGCTGTTTTTCCGAGTTCACTTCAATTGCCCCACGATCTGATTATCAAGTAAGGTTTCCTGGGTTAGTAAATCTTGAACTGTAACCCGCAAACAACATTGATCATCTACAGAAAATAAAAGCTCAATACGATCGCGACCAGGATTTCCTGGCGGATTTAGGATTGCTAAGGTTCGCGCCCCATCTTGATCGTTAAGCGGTTTCACGTTAAGAGTCTGGTCTCCTAAAGAACGGGTTACTAAGCGATCGCCATCAAAGTAAACTTCCCTGCCCCCAGTTTCAGTTGCCAATTCTCCCAAGATTAATTCGATACTAGGTTGACTCTCCACCGATGCCCCCAATACTAACTTTACAGGTTGTACCATCGGATAGGGTTGTCCGCTTTTGATAATAGAATGCCAATTATGGCGCTTGTCTCGGCGATTCCAGTAACGGATGCCATAGCTGTGATATAGAAAATCCTTAACTTCGATTCCTTTGGCAACTTGTAAGGCTCCTTCAGCGATCGCTGTCAACGGGCGATCGCAACGTATTTTACTCGAATCAAAATATTTGGTTACCCAAGTTTGCACCGTAGGAATTTGCACTGTGCCACCAACTAACAACACCGTATTAATATCCTCAACTTCGATGCCATTGCGTCTAGCTCGTTGTAAAACCTGAGCCATTAATTCATCAAGTCGCGTAAAAAAATCTTGTTGTTCGAGAATTGCTTCCAAACTATTGCGATCTAGCTTTAAAGCATAGCTTTCTAAGGTCTCGTCGTTAAAATATACTTCTGTTGCTTCAGCTTGGGAAGATAACTTAATTTTGAGGCGTTCGGCTAATCTTGTTGTTAGCGCAGACTTAGCTAAACCTTGTTGCGTGGCGAAATAATCAACTAACCAGTTGTCAATATCAGAACCTCCCAGGTTTTGACCTGCTTTGGCAATTACCCGTGCGGTTTGCTTTTTCTGAGCTGTATTTTCTCCTAAGATTTTTTGCCCCCATTTCAGGATAAAACCTTGATTCTGGCTGGTGTTCTCCGATAGTTGAATCAAAGATAGATCGATAGTTCCTCCGCCAAAATCTACTACTAACAATAAATCTTGATCTGCTGCGCCATAACCTAAAGCGGCGGCGGTAGGCTCATCTAAAATTCGAATTTGCTCGATCGCTAAAGATTGACAGATCTCGGTTAACCATAAACGATAGGTATCAAAACTATCTACAGGAACAGTAACCACTAAAGATTCTAAATTCTCTCCCGCATCATCTTGGGACTTGCTAATCAACTCCCGCAGAAACCATTCGCCTATTTGCTCAAAAGTAATCTCAGTTTCGTCTAATTGAGGAAGAAAGCCTTGAATGTCGGCTCCAATACCGCGTTTAAAACTACGAAAAAACCGAT
>JAAUYH010049893.1_pt1 | contig 24935 bp, 17 predicted proteins | sample 7278061 | NCBI WGS metagenome assembly JAAUYH01 (sample SAMN14350203, study PRJNA611818) | marine sediment metagenome | isolation source: surface marine sediment (0.6m) | place: French Polynesia: Moorea | collected 2018-08 | reverse complement strand
TCGCGATTTCGATCACAACTTCGAAAGTGTCTCCACGTCTATGAATTGCGAGTGAAACCCACCTGGCACATGAAAACCTCGGGGTGCATGCACAGTGGCCAGCGGGTTTTCGTCCATGGTCCACGCATCGTACACGTTCATCTTCGTGTTCCCGTCCGCGTCATGCAAGAAGCACAAAATGTAGCCGTCATCCTCACTCGTCGCGTCCTTCCTCTCCACAAACGCTACCTCACCAAGTCCGTAGCCCGGCAGCTCGATACCACGTTCGGCAACACGATTCTCGAGGTTATACTTGAATATGCCCTTCGTCCGGAAGTATGCCTGTCCCTCCACCGCCGTGTACACCGAGCCGAACGTATACTTGGCGCGCTTGCTCACCACCCTGCTGTTGACGACCGGGAATTCAATGAATGTGCGCGCACCGAAATCCCGGACAATCTCCATGTCCTCCACGGACCGCTCGACGGTCCCGGCCGCGACGTTCAGCTCGTAGCGCATTAGCACCGTGTCCTCCATCCCATTGAACGTCATCACACACACGTCGGGAAACTGCACCAGATGCAGCACGACGCCGTCGTCGGTGTCGTACGCGTTGAGCGTGTGGAACGACACGCAGTTGGGCACGTCGAACCAAATGATTTCGTCCTCGTGTAGCGCGTTCACCGGGAACAGGCCGATGCGCGCGCGCTGCTCGCCGTGAGAGCGTAGGAAACTGCCATTCGGCTTCATCATCTGCTCGGGCACGAACAGGAGCGGCAAGTCGAGCACGACGACGTACCGGTCGGTGATGGCGGCGTCATGAATCATGGGTTTACGCCCGAGGTGTATCGGCACCGCGCGCACGAACTGCGCGTTGTCGTCCAGCACGACGATCGCGGCATCGCGGTCCGCTCGGTCGACGGCGTACGACACCGCGTACCAGTATCCGGTGGGCGGGTGTATGAGCGGGTGCGCGGAGAAGAATCCCTGGTACCCGTCGAATTTCAGCTGCCGCTTGGTCTGCAGGGCGGCGCCGTCATCCGTGAGGCGCAGTTCGTAGGGCAGGTCGCCCTCCCACAAGGCGTACACGCGGCCCGCGTGTATCTCGATGTTGGTGTTGGCTGTGGAGAGCGAGTGCTTCGCCTCGAACTTGCGCTTCATGTCGTTCAGCAGCGCAAGCGCCACGCCGCTGTACCCCTCGAACGCCTGCAAACTCAGTTTGTCCGTCCGTCCGCGCCCGTGCTCGTACGCGCGCAGCTCGGTGTCGAGATGCGTGTACGCGAACGACGCACGTCCGTCCGCGTGCACGCGGCAGCTGGTGAGCGAGCCGTCGCCGTCGAAGATGTGGTACCCGCCCACCGGCAGGTACGTGTGCGGGTTCGGCGTGATGTTCACGAACATGCCCACGAGGTCGGCCGGCATTTTCCCCGTAACTGGCGCGTCGAAAACAGACACTTCGCTGGGCTGCGGTCGGTGTGCACCCTTCAGATAGACGCTGTCTTTCGCAGGCCGCTTCGTCACTCTCGCCACCACCGTCATCAGGAAATCCAGGAAACGGTGCAGTGAAATGCGTGCAAGCTCTATCACCCATGACAGTGGCGGAGTCGTTACCACCACGCGGATTGTCGTGGTCGCCATGTCTATGGGCACCTTCAATACCGCCATCACGTGCGACATCTCGGCTTGCGTTCGCAAAGTCGAGTTTTCCGACTGTCCCGCTGCTGATGTAGAACGAGGTGCTTGGTTCTAGCACCAGTTAGAAAATTTCCCTAAGTAGAGCCCGCACCACGCAATTCGAATCCATTGGATTCATATCGCACAATGCCAAACTCCATATTGGTCAGTTCTTGTTGCATGCCACCCGAGCGCACCACAGAAGCCGCGGCAAGATACGATGAGTAGAGCACAAAAATATTACATGACATGGTTGACGGGCAATAGATGATGGCTTGTGGCAGGAATTGACGTTACCGGCGGTTATCTGAATAGATGGTTCGGTCTATCGAGTCCATCAACTGATGTTTTAAAAGGTGCGCCTTTCTGCACTAAGAAGGCATTGTCTAAAACCATTCTAGGAAGGATGCCCACCTATTAGACCGGTATCGAAGCCTGATAAAATTGACCGTGCAACGGCGAAGAAATGAGTGCAATTACCTGGATATTCAATGGACTGTGATTCCTCGAACGAGTCCATATTTATCAGAGTGGTGAGTCAATATCCCAGATTCTGCCCACAGGACCTCACTTTACCAATTATGAAAAAACCATGAATCAAAGCGCAAATTGCGGGTTTTGCGAAGCTTTAAACATGAATAATTAAGAGTGAGGAACTTGAATAATGTATAAAAAGGGGCCCAGAAAACACATTGGTTCCTTCATATTTCGAGAAAACGAGAATAATCACAGGAAGTTGGATTAGGAGTGTGTTCTTCGAGCGCAGAGCTTTTACACAGAATCTTTAGAGGCATGTATAGTAATGGCAAGTGCGGGCTGAATAATCGTACAGACGTTTTAGTATTTGAGAGGAAGTAGACCAAGACAAAAACCCGCCAGTAAACTGTTGAGATTCCCGGCTCCGCTGTTACTAGTACACAGGACGATCCAAGGCCGAGGACTTGGATTAATAACAAGAACTGACGTCATTGTTCCCGTTGATTTCTGATCTCATCAATCAGAGTATTTTGATCCTACCAAGCTCATAGAGCAAAGAGTATCAGATTCAATACGGGTGTGCCCAATTTCATGGCGTTGGCCAAGGAGAATTCCGCTTAAATATAACGCCCGGTACATTGAACCCTCTTTCTCATAGCTCGTTCAGATCTTTTCCCCATAATAGCACCGAAGGATTTTCAACGGTCTCTGATATTGTAAAACGGGTGTGCATGGAACATTACGGGGTGGAGTTGGTAAGCGTAGTGGACAAATGAGAACAGGCCTGTAACACGAATGGAGTTCAAGAGCACGCTACATCAGCACCGAAAAAAGCAGGCAGCATTATTATTCGGAGTTGAAACATTGGGAAACGCACAAATGAACGTCTACTGTAATTACCTTGTGTAAAGCTCTACAACTTCATTGAAGTTGACTGATTTTCATTCGTAAGATGGCACATCCATCGTACCAATAGCCCGTAATCACGACGCATCCGCATCCCGCAACCGACGTCTGCTTCTGCGGAGGATGAAACAGAACAGCATGGCGAATCGCGGTACAGACGAGCTCGACGACGTGTTGGACGACTTCGGGCGCCATCCGGGCGTGCAAAAACGGATCCTGTACGGGATTCTCGCGCTGGCGGTGTCGGTGGTGCCCGCGTTCCTCTGTGTGCGCGTGTTCGTGGTGGACGTATCCAAGGCGCAGGTGACACTCGCGGCGGGCGTGCTGACATCCGCCGTGATCCTGTCGCTCTCGTACCACAACCTGGCGTTCTCCCAGAGCGCGCGCATCCGCGCGGCCAGCTCCGCGCCCAGCAAGAACTCGTTCAAGGGCAAGATGCAGCACTACGAGGGCGCGGTGGCCAAGTACGACCGCAACGTCGCGCTCGCGGCGTTCGCCTACTCGTTCGCGTACAATAACGCGATTTTCCTCATCTCCGCGCCGTTTTGCGCATCCTACATATTCGCCGATAAGGTCTCGGGGGAACTGAACGCGCTGTGTTCGGGTGCCGCCGCCGCCGGGTTGGCACTCTTCAACTCTCGCTCTGCGTTGAAAGCTATCGGTGAATAGAATGTCGTTTGACCCTCAATAAAATTGATTACTGTTAACATATCTGGGGAGTTGTGCGTTCTGCTGTCGAGTAGTGGTGTCGACGGTTTTCTGTTTCGTGACGGCTACCGCAAGCAGTTCGGTACTGGCCATGGGTTCGTGGGACTACCGGCACCGTAGGAATGTGTGCGTGAACTCGAGGTGTAACACTAATTGATTGATTCTATATGTTAATACAGCACGTATCGACAATTCCCCCACCGCGGCTCTGAAAGGGCTGAAACAGAGTTCGGACCAGAACACGACTTTATAACGTCCTGAGTTATGGTGGGTCGCTTCGCACAGGCGCTGCGCACACAACGTACGATGTCACCACGACGGAAGCGCGCACTTCTGGTGATGGCTGCTGTGTCACTACTGGGCGTGGTGACGGTGATGCTGACGCTACACTCGCCGGAGCTGCCGGGCGGGATGGGCGCCGCGGGGTCGGCCATAATGATGCATGCAAGGGCGCAAGCGCAAGAAAAACAGGGCACCGTTCGGAACGTCGACAAAAGCGCCACCACTGCCACCGCCGACGAGCAGGTCAGCGCCCGAATCGTGACGTGCCCCGCGTGCCGGCTGAACTCGCTGCCGAAAGTAAAGGCGTTCGTGCACGGCGACGCCAAGCTGTTCCCAGCGCTTAAGATCAAATTTGAGTTCGGACACGACCCCGAGCTCTACCTGTACGAGGCCGGCAAGGTGGAGGAAGTCATCGACCTGGCGCCGCTGGACGGCGCCGCCATCATGCAGCGGCTGTACAAGCACGGGATACGGCCGTCGAAACTAACGCCATCGGTCACCGACGCGCTGGGGCGCGACGCACAAGTGGCATCACAATAAACGTTTACTCCATGAGCACTCGCAACGCTTGCACTACGTCGCCGTTCGCCTCGATCAGCGCCCGCTCCGCCGCCTTCGGCGCGATCTCCAGCTCCGCCACGATCGCCTTCACGTCCGCCTCGCGCGCGCGGCCACCCGTCTTCTCGTCGCGCCGCTTCGCCGCTGCGGCGCTCCCCAGCACCGCACGCATTTTGTCCGCTGCCGCCGACGCGTCCAGCTCCCGCTCCTTCACATAGTCCGTCACCCGGTCAAGATCACCCGTCGCCTTCGCGCGCTCGCTCGCCTTCACTGGCGCGGCGGCCGACGCCGCCGCATCGCCGTCGTCTTCCATCTCGGTGTACGGTACTAGCGTAGTGCAGGTAGAGCCTACAACCGGCCAAATTATGCGATGCCACCGGGGACACGTGTACAAGTGGCTAGTGCTTCGACCCTCATCTCCGTGAGCTGAGCGAGCCGTTGGTAAATATCAGCCCATCGCAATCAGGTCAGCCCTGGGCACTACGACCGCTATCGGTCCTGTACTCACGTCATCTCGCCTTACCACGCGACGCGAACACGAGCAGCAACATGAGCAACCGACGCGCCACTAGTGCACGACGCCCACAGGCCGCACCCGCGTGCGCCATCCCGATGGCGGCGCCCGTCGCCGACGCGGCGCTGCGCAGCGCGCTGGTGGCGGCGACGGCGTGGCTGGGCACGCAGGTGCTGGCGGTGGACATGCCGAAGATTGAGCTGCCGAAAATCTCCCTGCCGAAGGTCGAGATGCCGAAGGTGTCGCTGCCCAAGGTGTCCCTGCCCTCGCTGCCCGGCCAGAAGAAGAAGGACGCCGCCGCCAAGCCCGAGCCGCCCGCCGCGCGCGTCGTTGACCGCACCAACGTCCGCGTGCGCGCCGCCAACATCGGCGTCGCGTCCCCCGACGCGCCCACCCTCGCCGAACTCACCGGCAAGCAGTCCCAGGACACCATCGCCGCTGGCGACGGCTGGAAGCGCTTCCCTAGCCGCAGAATGCCCGGCGCCAACATGCAGGGCTGGAAAGATATCGCCAAGGAGATCACCCCCAAGATTTAGTGCTTCACCCCGTCTGCAACAGTTCTTTCTTCCTAGCCCCCGTGTCCCCGTGCGCTTGGTAAACTCCCACGGTCGCCACGGCCGTGCACGCTTAGTTACGCTCCTGTTTTCCGTGTTGTACGATACGTGTTGTGCTTTATTTCAAGTAGTAAGAGATGGTCTCTTCCGAATCTAGAGCTGTTAACGCATAAATGTTGGCAACGGTGGTCGCGTAGTTTTGGCACAACTTAGGTTCGTTTCTCTGACCATGCGAGGTGATGCGTGTTGTGCGAGGTCGGGGCGACGACGCTTAATAACAGTGACTCGGTACTCTGGCAAGGCGAAGATGCGATAGGAAGTCGCACTATGGTCTACATTCTACTATAAATTCGGTTAAGTGTGTGGGAGTCGATGAACTGCGAGTGAAATCCGCTGGGCACGCGGTATCCCTCCGGCGCATGGACAGTGGCAACGGGTGTTTCGCACATGTCCACGGCGTCGTAGACGTTCATGACGGTGTTGCCGTCGTCGCGCTTGACGAACTGCAGCAGGTAGCCGTCGTCCTCATCGACGGCGCCCTTCTTAGGCACGAAGCCGGCCTCGCCCAGGCCGTCGCCGGGGAACAGGATGGCGGCGGCGGGCTTGCCGGTCTGCAGGTCGAACTTACACACGCCGCGGTTGCGGATGCTCGTGCGGTCGGCCGACGGCACGAGCACGGTGGCGAAGCCGTGGCGTGCGTCGCGCCCGACGCGCGCCGGGTTGACGAACGGGAAGTCGACGAAGGTGCCGCGCCCGAACTTGGCGTCCAACCCCAGCTCGCGAGTGGTGATGTCAACCGCGCCCGTGCGCACGTTCAGCTCGTAGCGCACCAGCTTCGAGTCGACGATGTCGTTCAGTGTCACCAGGTTGAAGCGCGGGAACTGGCACAGGTGCAGCACCACGCCGTCGGCCGTGTCGTGTGCGTTGAGTGCGTGGAACGACGCGCAGCTGGGCACCTCGAACCAGATGATGTCCGCCTCGCTGGTGCCGTCTACCGGGAACAGCCCGATGCGCCCCGGCTTGTCCTCGTGGATGCGAATCACGCCCCCGTTCGGCTTCAGGATGTCCTCCGGCGTCAGCAGCACCGGCAGGTCCAGAACAATCACGTACTTGTTCGTAATCGCTGCGTCATGTATCATCGGTTTCCGGCCCAGGTGCAGCGGCACGGCGTGTACGAACTGCGACTTGCCGTCGAGCACGACTATCGCCGCATCCTGCGTCGTGTTCCCCATCATGTACGACACCGAGTACCAGTTGCCGTTGGTGGGGTGCGCCACGGGGTGCGCCGAAAAGGGGCCCTCGTACTCTTCGTACGCCAGCTGCCTCTTGATTTGCATCGAAGTGCCGTCGGGCGTGAGGGTGAGTTCGTGCGGCAGCCCGCCCTCCCATAGCGCATACAGTCGTCCGCCGTGCTCCTCGATGTTCGTGTTCGCGGTGGACCGCGAATACTTCTTCTTCGCCAGCTTGCGCTTGAGCACATTCATCAGCAACAGCGCTAGCCCGCTGCGCCCCCGCATCGCCATCACGCTGAGCTCGTTTGACCGCCCCAGCGCCTTCTCGTGTCGCCGCTTCGCGGTGTCGAAGTGGGTGTACGCGAACGAGGCGTGGCCATCGCCATGGATGCGCACGCTGGTGAGAGCACCGTCGCCCTCAAAGATGTGGTACCCACCGATGGGCAGATACTGCGGGTTCGGGTTCACGTTCACGAACATACCCACAAGGTCGGCGGGTATCGTGCCGGTGACGCGTGCGTCGGGAATCGAGATTTGTTTGGGTTGCGGCGTGTGAACACCTTTCAGATGCTCGCTGTCTTTCGCGGGTTCCTTTGTCAGCCTCGCGACCACGCGCATCATCGTGTCCACACCGCGATACAGCACACCTCGCAACAGGTCACTCGCCCATGACACGGGCGGCACCGAGATCGCGATGCTCGCCACAGAGCCCGCCGCATGGAACGGCAGCTTAACTGTTGTGGCGATAATGGAGAACGGTTTGACCATGGCGTGAAGTGTTGGTTCGAGATCTGCAGAGTCTATCGTGTTTCCGTACTACCCAGATCGCATCACGTGAGAGGACATGGCTAGTTGTAGATCTTGAAGAGTAGAGAAATCGATCATGGGAGGCCGTCGTGGGGAGTAGCACCTCAGTCACAGGTTTTGCAACCGCAAATGATACTTCGATTGGCCAGAACAACAGAAAATGTACCTGACAAATTAAATTTACTGTTAATAGTTTCCATCCACACGTGCCACCCATTTAGAAGACGTTTATGCTGAATTGTTAACAAAGTTGCCGAGTGAGAAGTAGCGAAACTGAACGCGTCCGAACTACAAAGTTGCCATGGAACGCAAGAAAGATTAGAAGTGCGTAGCTAAAGCAAGGGCAAAAATCAATATGATTTTGGACTTTTGTATTGATTTCAATCTGTGCTTTTCTTTTCATGAATATCAGCATTTGTATTTTGAAATATCATCGATAAACATGTCATCCTACTCATCCATGGAAAATAAGGCAGTTTAGTATCGTTCATATTGAAGCAAGTCAATTAATCCCACATCAAGAACGATAAGTAGATGAGTTTGTAAAAGTAAAATAGTAGACGTATTCTCAGGACCTTTCAAAACAGTAAATCAAATTTGGCCTACAATTCATCAAATCGAAAGTTGTTGTGAAACATATTCCAATCGCAATAAAGTGCAATATACTCTTGCTATATTGTATTTGGGTACCGTTCTATGGGTGTTCAGAAAAAGTATAGAAGTAAAAGATCATAACTCCACGAATCATTACGTTTATTATACAAAACTCAAACATCATATACAATATCAGATCATGATTGTGCATGTGTAGTTTCATAACTATCGCATGGTTTATTTAGGGGATATCATCAAACTAGTGAACTTCACAAATTTGTGACTTATTTTTATGAGGCTTGTGATCTATCGGTTATTTCATAAACACGCTTTCTAGTCATATTCCGTTGATGCCAACGTTAGCCGATGAGTTTAAAATCGTGGTATATGTTTTGCTTTCGTTCAACCATCGTCTTGTTTCGGAGTTACTCAAATCTCCATCAACCGAGCATTTTTTGTTTTTTTACTGTATTCTATTGAATCTCTTTTATAGACTAAACTTCTTCTTTTGAAGAGTTAAAGATACTTTTTCTCATACATCGAAATCAAGCAATAAGATCAACAGTATTCTGTCTTCTTGTGATCGGCATATATATATATATATATATATATATGTACAAAACCAATAAATATCAGAGCCGTTCACTAATTTAATGATACCTTTAAAACCATTGATTCTTTTGCGTTAAAAATTCTTGCGTGGAATTTCGATGTGTTGTTCCGTATGATACTAGAGTTGTGTTAGGCAAATACAATGATTTGTAGAGTTATATTCTTGTACTGCTAGTACTTTTTTCTGTTCACCCTTTACATTGCAATTCATATTGTCAAATTATCGGAATTGTGCGTATATTGTAGAGCCAAAAATGAAAATAGCAGTATGAGATTTGGCAAATTCTAAGTATACCAATAAAGCATTCAGGTTTTAAGCAACCACAAAATTTTCATGATTCTGACTTTTGACGGGCGAGGCCTTAGAGAAAGAGCATTGAGTAATATTCGTGATGAATTGCAAAATTTGATTATTAAAAATTGGTATTGCAGATCGCTCAATTATTGCAAAATCAAATTCCATCTTATGTCATTAATATCAGACACTAATATTAACAACAGCTATGACCACATTTAAACGATAGAAGGAAATGGTTCTTCCACACTACTACTTCAACCCTTTTATTTATCAAATAAAACACATGAAAACATACCATACGCTCTCGCATTTTTTTATTTCGTCCAAAAATTAGTTAAAAGTACTGTAGAGCTTATTTTTCTTGATGTCTGATCAAATATGACAAAACAGCTCCTCAAGTACATAATCTAAGAGAAAATTTGAGTTGATAAAGTGTCAGCTATATTTTTAACAATAGGATTCATGTAGGCAACTCCCAGCAAATGTAACAATGATGCTGTTTGAGAATTAATATGGATTGAAGTCCTTTTTACTTGTTCGTGAGGAGTTATTGGCGATGTATTATTCGAAATGTAGTACTAGAAGCACTCTAAAATATCAATGTACGTAAGTTGATAAATAATTTGCGGTCATTAACATTTTAGGATCAACGGTTTCGTTTATTCCTGACATGTGAAAGAATGATTGCAATCATATAGAATGGTACTATTCAAAATTTGCACAATATATCATCAAGCTGAGAGAGGCGCTCGTAGATGTAGAACTGAACTTTTAGATCTATACTTCTTGGAGTCAGATAAGTTGAGGTCTAAGGGAAAATCGAATCTTGAATCGATTGGGTTTAATATTCATTATGCGCATACTGCATTACATGAAAGAATTAAAAATAAATTTTCGTAAATTGTTAAGATTTTTGTATCTGTCCTCTTCAATCGGGTAACATAATTAAGTTCTAATTGTGTTTTTTCCGTACAGGTGTGCTCAGTAGGCGGACACAATTCTATACCTCCTACACTATGTCATGAATTGATTATCCACTCAGAACCAAATTTACGTAGTAGCTAGTAGTTACTAGATTTTGCACTAACGTTTTTTTACGGCAGTACACCTGCTCCTCATCGATGTTACTAATTTGGTGAAATATGTTTCCGGCAATTCTTTCCAGATGCGTCATAAATGTTCCTAAAGCTGATACGGCGTCGATGGATACGTAGTTAAACTTTTTAGTTAATAGGATTTAGATCAGGACTTGGTGCTGGCCACGGAAGCACTTCTATCCCATTTGCTTCTAGGAATACGAACACTCTCTTCGCTCGAGGCGAACTACACCTGTCGTGTTGATAAATGAATTCATTGTTGCCAAAATGATACATTTCCTTGAATTGAAGCACTTAAGTATTCAGTATCTCAATGTACTTAGATTGATTCGAATTTTCAACAATGCGGACAAGACAACTCCTGCCGCGAGCGGAAAACAATCCCCATACGGACAGTGATACGTAGCCTGACTTAAAATTTGGAAACGCAATATTGGATTTATACCGCGTTCCTTCATGTCTCCAGACTCTGGCATAGTTCTTTTGTAGGATGTAGTGTAAATGACGACTTTATAGTGAATGCGACTTTGCACCATTGCTGCATTGACCATTGTTGCCTAATTGTACACCAGTTCAAACGAGCAGTAATGTTCCTTGTTGTCAGGAACCGTTTACAAGCAGATACATAACTTCTCACACCATTCTTGTTTAGATATCTACGTAGTGTCCGTTCCGATAGTCTCTCACCATAATTATTAGTGAATCTAGCAGCAAATATAAGTAACGGTAGTTATTGTTACTATGTACGTATTTTAACAAGTTAAATACACATTCTGGTTCTAGTTTGTGTTTTCTCCCTGCTTTCTTCTTAATGAATGGAGTTTTGTTCAACTTACTGCGTCTTAGCATACCCTTCACTGTATTTTTGGATACCTCGTAGAAGTTCGCTATGTAAGTAGCTGCATGACCGGCTCTTGAAAGGTCAATAATCTTGGATTTTAGCACTGGCAACATATTTTTAGAACCCAATTTGCGAACCATGTCCACTTCGTGTTTTGGAGTTCACCTGGTTTTGGCTTTTGCTGACGTAACAAACACTGTGTAGGACTACATGAATTTTTATAACATTTGAAAAGGTATAGAATTGTGTCCACTTATCGTTCATAGAATATTCTTCTAATAATTTTGAAAAATTTCGGGTACCTTTTCTATGGTACTATTGTCTCTTCGTGGACTACGATAGGTCCGTACACAGGTATGGCTTTTCTCTTCTAATAGATTGCACCCATCTCAAAATATCGCTGCGAAAAATGAGTGTCATTTATAACTCGTCACAATCTGCGTTGCATCAGCGTGATAGCCGTCTTTCGACGAAATTCAGATTAAATTTGAGTTTTTGAACAGTAAAAGTCATATTTATTTACCAAGTACAATTCTATCGTTTTTAACAAATATGAACAATGAACGGTTGAGAAATTCGAACGCATTTCTGAAAGGGCAGCATATACTACATAATATTTCTTTAATACAAGACTTGTATGGGTCCAATTGATTGAAAGGAAAACTAGCTTGGTCGTCCACCAAAAAGAGGCAGAACCTTTTATTTTTCTTCCCATTGATGTAAATTCTTTGTTATTACTCGATGAACATTAATATGTTGTCATCCTTCCATTATATGTACGATACGTATAATAAGTCTCAAACCTTTACGCAGTTGAAGATTCAACATGCCGTACTTTTTCGGTTTTTACCATTAATATATTTTCCTTGACCCATTGTATACAACAATTGCGGAAGCTTGTTCAGCAATTCGATACCAATCGCCTTATGCCAACCAATACAAAACCCCTGCCCTCTTATACTTTGCTGCTGATATCGTACGGTGCTTCGCCGGATATAACATAGCTTAGTTGACGTTCACCGCGATGTACCGTAGGGGGAAACAATAGTGTGAACTTCCTCATCTTTGATCCAATTGATCTTGACAGAATCGATTGAAAATTAACTGAAAATTAGGGTTTCCGACAGAGATGCTGGTATAGAACCGGTCGAAAAAACAAGCTTTGTCGACCTTAAATGAAAATTTTCGGGTCCTAAATAAATGTTTGTCCGCTAGAAAAGAGTCTATTTGTACTGTACAGTAACCTCGAAAAAGGTTTTTTTCCGGGGATCGGGAACTTCGCCAACAGGCATTTGACTAACGATCTGTGTTTCTGACATTCAATTAGTGAGAGAACAGCTGATTTACCTATATAAAAATGTTCGATGTTTTAGTTTAAAACATTTGAGTCAAACTAAAATTCTATGCCAGCCATAAGAACATGATTATTACGAATGAAGGACTGTACGTGTATCATTGATCAGTCCATATCACGATAAGGCTCGTTTTCTAAAGCGGTTTCATGTGAGCAACTCTGTCGAAAACCCTAATTATTAGTTTAGTTTCAATCGATGCTTTCAAGACCAATCGTATCACAGATGAGGAAGTTCACACAAGTATTTCCCCCTACCTGTACGGCACATCATGTGACCCATTCTCAACGAGTTCTCGTGCGTGTCTCGCTCTCATACGCTGGTAATTACCTACAGAACCCTCGTTAGATGACGAAACGGCGGTGAGCCGGGTCATCTACGAAAATTACTTCTTACAGTATTCTTTATTTCCACCAGTTCAATTCTTGGCGAAGTGCGTTATGTTTTGCATGGATGTGGCGATTATAGATGCACTATTTTTTATTCTGGTATTCAAAGTATAACTCAGTTTCACTATTGATTTCTCGCTGTGCAGATTAATCCGAATTCAACCATTGTTACGACGCTTCACCGTTCGACAGGTTTCGACTTCCGACGGAATTTGTTTTTCGCTCACTGTACTAGTAAATATGCTATGCTTTACCTGAGGAAACGGTAAGAGACATTCGCGTCGAAGTCTGAACGAATATCCGTTAACGCATGGACCATAGCAACGTTGGTAACGTAGTACTGTCACAACTTGAGTTCGCTTATCTGTTCATGCGTAGTTGATCCGGGTTGCGTGGCATCAGGGGGACAATACGTAATTGCAGTGACTCAGTACTCTGGCAAGGCGAAGATGCAACAAGAAGTCGCCGTATGGTCTACAGTCCTCGGTTCATTTGGTCAAGTCTGTGGGAGTCGATGAACTGTGAGTGAAATCCACTGGGTACGTGGAATCCCTCTGGCGCGTGAACGCAGGCGATGGGAGTTTCGCACATTTCCGTAGCGTCATAAATGTTCATGACAGTGTTGCCGTCGTCGCGCTTAACGAACTGTAACAAGTACCCGTCGTCGTCGTTGAAGGCATCCTTCTTGGGCATGAAGCCCGCCTCGCCCAGGCCGTGGCCGGGAAACAGGATGCTGGTGGCCGGGTCGTCCGTGTGCATGTCGAATTTGCACACGCCTTTGATAAAGGGGTTATTGCCATCGGGCGACGGCGCTAGCACGGAGGCAAACCCGCAGCGCGCGTCCCTCCCGACTCGTCTCGGGTTGACGAACGGGAGTTCAACGAAGGCGCCGCAGCCAAACTTGTCGTGCAGTCTCAGCTCGCGCACGGAGATATCAACCGTCCTAGTGCGCACTTTCAGCTCGTAGCGTACCAGCTTCGATTCGCCGATGTCGTTTACCGCCAACAGGTTAAATCGAGAAAACTGGCAAAGGTGCAGCACCACGCCGTCGGCTGTGTCGTGCGCGTTCAGCGCGTGGAACGAAGCACAGCTGGGCACCTCGAACCAAATGATATCCGCCTCGCTAGTGCCATCCACCGGGAACAGCCCAATGCGTCCCGGCTTGTCTTCATGTAAACGAATCACGCCCCCATTCGGCTTCAGGATGTCCTCAGGTGTGAGCAAGACCGGCAGATCCAGCACGATCACGTACTTATTCGTTATCGCCGCGTCATGTATCATCGGCTTTCGCCCCAGGTGCAGCGGCACGCTGCGTACAAAATGTGATTGCGCGTCGAGCACAACTATGGCCGCATCGTGCTTTGGGTTTTCCAACATGTACGACACCGAATACCAATTGCCGTTGGTGGGGTGTGCCACGGGATGCGCAGAAAAGGGGCTTTCAAACTCGTCGTACACCAACTGTCTCTGCGTCTGTAGTGAGGTGCCGTCAGGCGTGAGAATGAGTTCGTAAGGCACCCCGCCCTCCCATAGCGCATATAGTCGTCCGCCGTGCTCCTCAATGTTTGTGTTGGCGATAGATCGCGAATACTTCTCTTTCGCCAGCTTGCGCTTGAGCGTGTGCATCATTAGCAGCGCCAGCCCGCTGTACCCCCGCATCGCCATCACACTGAGCTCGTTGGACCGCCCCAGCTCGTTTTCGTACCGCCTCTTCGCTGTGTTGAAGTGGGTATAGGCGAACGTAGCGTGTCCGTCGCCATAGATGCGCACGCTGGTGAGAGCGCCGTCGCCTTCGAAGAGATGGTACCCGCCGATGGGTAGGTGCTGCGGGTTCGGGTTCACGTTAACGAACATACCCTCCAGGTCTGCGGGTAGTGTGCCTGCGACGCGCGCCTCGGGAATCGAGATTTGCTTGGGTTGTGGCACGTAAATGCCTTTCAGATGCTTGCTGTTTCGCGTGGGTTCCTTTGTGAGCCTCGCCACCACGTGCATCATCGTGTCCACACCGTGATACAACACGCCTCGAGACAGGTCGCTTACCCACAACAGGGGTGGCGTCGAGATCGCGATGCTCGCAACTGTACCAGCCACGGTGAATGGTAGCTTCATCGTTGTGGTGATGAATGAGAACAGTTGCACCATGTCGCAAAGTGTTGCTTTGAGACGTGCAAAGTCCATCATGGTTGTCTTCTGTACTAATCGGTCCATCTACGAAATAGTGTGGGACAAGCTGCTTTGGAATACTGTATTAGAAGATTTCGCTCATCTTAGGCAGTCATGGTAGGTACGTTAGCATCTTGATGTCAGGTTTTGCGACCGCCAATGAAACTCCGACTTGACAGAACAAGATACAATCTATCGGACAATTTGAATGCTCTCGAACTTCGGCGTACCGAACGGTAGTTCTTAGTGAAAGAATTAGAGTGCAATCAGAAAAAGTAAGTGCTGGTAAATGAACTAACACGAAAACAAGGGATTTTTGAAATCGATAATCCGCAAACGAGAATACTAGCCTGATATACAGGAAACATGTCATTGGTTTATCAAAATATCCCAAAGATCACTATTGGCTGAGCCTGCCTCTTTAAAATCCTCTGTCATGATGTGTAGTTGAATCTGTTTCATAACGTCCAAGACCTGCCTCGGCGGCATAGTCTATCCACTGTTCTGCTATACAGTAAAATCGCATAACCCTCAGCCGACAGAAGCTGGATACCCTCAATAAGATAGCACTCTTGTTGAGCTTTACTGAGATTTCTTCGAACGGTTTCCTAATTCTTGTGACATTTAAATCCTGTCTATAGGGCTCTACCAGTTACTCGTGCGAGTGGACTTTGAAAGCAGAGCAGAGCATATTTTGCTCAGGTACGGAAGTTCTCAAAACGTTATACAACTGATTCCACTGTATAAGTAGAGTGAAGTAAACTCTTTATTACCCGAATACTGTAGCACTGCTGTGCCCAAAACACGTGAAATGGCGATGCAATTTCGCGCTAAGCATGAGGGTCTGCCGAAGGCCTTGTACTGTACTACAGTACTGAACTCTACAGGTATACAGGGTGTTTATAAAATATGTGACACATTTGGCGACTCTGCGGCAGCCGAATCCTCAATCTAATTTTTCTGAATATTTACGTCATATCCAGGTAAGCTCATTAAGTTTTTATGTAGTACTACAGATGTTCTATGTGGCTTCCAGTTTCTCGTAGAATTGCATCCAAACGATTTTCCATGTTTTCCTATACTTTTGTAATCATATTTCGTGTCACACTCCTTAGAGGTCGCGTGATTCTTCTTTTGAGCTGCGTAATGTTTTACATTGGAGTCTTAAACACTACTATGCTAACTCAACTCGTTTTTCTTTTCATCTTCGGTCAAGTGCTGAACCTTCGCTATTTTATACTGAAACATGTGAATAAGCCTTTTTAGAATTTCGTGAATAGTTGAATATGCGAGCTCGAGCTCTTCGGCGAAATTATTTGCTTCGCAAACACGAAATTTGCGTCGGTTCTTCATGTCGAAACAAGCACGTAACATTGAATTGTTCTTGCCTCTTCTTGTGCCTCGGATTCGCGTATAGAGATAACATTGTCGCTCAACGCTATCTGCTGCTTATCTCTTTGTGAAATTTGTGACAGTCGTTGAGAATTCTAGATGGTGTTTATTATAGGTTCGTACTTCTGCTTTCTTTCGCTCATTGAAGTATTTCATTTCAGTCACATGCTCCAGACAGAAGGAGCTAAATAAATGTCAGGACACAACACTTATGCTACAAGACGAATAACATACAGTACTTTCTATTCGACACAGTTCTGCCTACCCTACAAGCCGAACGGACCAAAAAACCTTACAGGACTTCCTACGCTGATAACCCTGGTTTTGTTTCTGCATAGTAGCCTGGCACTCTGTGTATATTACAGAGGTGTGGAGCGATACATTCTTTTTGAATAATTCGTTGGAGTTATTGATTCGTCCTGGCTGATTCGGAACGTTTTACTCCTCAGTTATGGCTGAACCGGTTATTGATTCATATCTTGTTTGATTTATTCTTGAGATTATTGTTCCAAAACTGACTAACTTCTGGGGTTTTGACGGCCAATTTCGAAGCTTTCTCTAAAAACAGACATCTTAGCAACCAAAAATCTATGACAAGTGCTGTTAAGTACACAGTCTTCTAGATTCAGGAATTCTGAGACGTCTCAGAACTGAATTGAACTTGAACTTTCTACATCGTATCATGAAGAAAACTGTAAGTAGCTCCATAATTTGATTGATATCTTCTTCTTTATTCAAATCGCGTAGAATTTGCCTTCTACATAGATCTAGATGAGTAACATATTCACGCATCGGAGCTCTCGAGTAGTTCATTCCGCTCAGTATTTCTCGGAAAAATACGGAACGAATAAGCAATCTCTAATGAGTACAGTACAGTACAACTGGAAAGCGCTGTACGTATTCGAGGCTGCTGGGTTTTACAGTACCAGCACAATATCGAAATGTTTTTCCGTGCACGATGTAAACTTCAATAACAACTGCGATCTATCTACTATGTGGTGCTGACTTTTACTCAGAAGTTACGAGTATTGCAACAACTATTAAGTGCGGCGGCTCTTTTAGACAACACAGCTGTACCTGTTACTCCATGGCAAGCGTTAAATGATGAGTACGATCGAAATGTGACCGTGTGCAACAAATCATCAAGAAAACTCCCATGAACACGAGGTACAGTAGCGGTCCTACAAAGGTGCTTGAATCTGCTGCTGCTAACCAATTACCATACCTAGGCGTTCAATTCCTTTGCCGTATCCCATACTTTCGACAGCTGTTGACGTGAATGCCACTGTAGTATAACGTTCAGCACAGTACTTCACAACTCAATGAATGAACAGGAAAAATCTGTGCATATCGTGCAACCCCACGCACTCATGTAGCAGTGAAACAATTCTTAGATGTCTCCAAGATTTCCGTCAGCATCGCTTTCTCGTAGCACCACCTACTTCTCACGATAACAAACTCACAGCAGAACTCAGAAACTTTTCATGAACACTGACGACGATTGAAATTTGAACGCCTTGATTCAACCACCACAACCCTCTTTAGTTGATCTGTACAAGTACACGCTATTGCAGCGGCGGACCGACTGTTCTCACAGCTTCCAGTAGTAAATGTCGCGCGGTCGCGCCGTGGGGTATTCCGCCTCGTGCATCACCGCTCCGCGCACGGTGAGCTTGCCGTCGATCTCGACGAGTCGCACGCTGTAGAACGGCGTGTAGCCGAGCTCGCGCACCATCAGTCGGTACACGTCCTTCGGGCTCACGCCGCTGTCGCTCATGAGCCGTGGGTCGCTCTCCGCGATGACCAGCGGCCTGGCATCACGCAGGTAGCGCCGCAGCCCGCGCAGTACCTGCATCTCGTGGCCCTGAGTGTCGATCTTGATGACGTTGGGGCGCAGACCACTCAGCTCGAGGAAGCGGTCGCCCGCGACCGTGTGGATGACCTCGCGCCGTGAGCTGCCGCCGATTTGCGACGTCGAGGCCGCACGCGAGATGGCCGCATTGTCAGCGCGCTTTGGGATGTATATCTCCATCTCCGTGTCGCTGCTGGAGAACGCGGCGTTCACGAGCATGAGGCGGGGGTGGTGATTATACCCGTTCAGCGTTGCGGTGCGACACAGCCACTGCATCGTGTTCTTCACCGGCTCCACCGATATCACCCGATGCCGCTGGGGCATCGCGAGCGTGGGAAAGGAGATGCGGCCCACGTTTGCGCCGACGTCCAGCAGCAACGCGGACCGGTTGAACGACATCATCACCCGCACAGGGCCCTCCATGCGCACCCGCTTCACCGGCGTGCGCCCCGTGGGCATGTACGTCAAGTAATTGAGCGATGACGTGCCTACCTGTGTCGATGTGATTGAGCCACTAGACAACGGCATGCTTGCGGCGCAGTCGCGTTGCAGAACATGGCCGTAGGCATGTTCGAACTCGTGGTTCACGTAGTCCGGCTTGGTGCTCGCATCGTGTGCCCTGATACAAAGAAGGGCGGCGAAATACAGTGCCACCAAGCTCAGCGATAGTGCTCGCAGCAAGTACAACCGTGTGAACTGGAGGCACGCTCGTAGCGGTAAGGTGAATTTCGTGTCACCACTCATGTTTGGAATGAGTTGGATGAATATGTTTCAGGTAGTCAGGTTCTTTTGTTTCGGTTCTGTTCGTCAGTGCACAAGAAACCTCTCGGCGTGGCACTTATGGGCTCACTCCATCATGCTACGCCATCGTAACTCTAGGGCTCTCGGTATAAAATACCCACTCCATTTCAAATAAATTGACCGGATTGAAAATTTCTCGTGTTACAAAATTATTGACCGCTGTGGATACGCCTGTAGCTTAACTCTATCGTATCCGATTCATATTCAGAACAATTTTTCCTTCTCACCGTAAGTATCAATACATTGGCTTACATTATGGGCAATATGGAAGCGAAGACTTGTGTTGGAATCAACAAATGCGCGAAATTAGACAGAGTCAAGAAAATGCTAAGTTCCTAACCCATTTTTGCTACCTATCGAAGAATTCTAGTACCGTTATTACTCGTATTACACAGACAACCACGTCTATAAGCAGTTAGCAATGCGGAGAAACTAGAATCTACACAATGACGATAAAACATACAGTCCATAAACTTGAAACGTAAATAGTACGCGAGAACAGAAAACTGTGTCTTATATGGGTCTAGTTGTGTCCACACAGTTACATCTCTCTTTATTCTTCAGAAATATTGCGTTTCTTTTTTTCAGGAATTTATCAACCTTAAGTTGAAAAGATGACTTAATTTTTGCTTTTCCATTACTATTTCGAATTTTTATTTATCTTCTTCGTCTCTTGATCTGCCAAATCATACTTTCCTAAAACATGGCGAAAAGTTGGAGTTATTCCAGTGCAGTTTGATCGACAAATTGAAGAAATTTCAATTTTATAGTCGTTTTTCCGATTAAAATAATATTTTGATACAGTATTAAATGTTGATTTAGCATCTGTTATAAAGGATGTTTCGAATCTTATGTTCTAATTCCTGAGAGCTCATACAATAAAACTCAAAGAAGTTGTGACGAGCTGATCCGGAATAAAACTTTGGTGCTAGAACAAATCGCAGCATTTTTCTTGATTTTGGAGAAGAATGATTAATTACTGCTAATAAATCTCCGTGTGCTGCTAATATTAAACTAGAATAAATCTTAATTGAAGTGCTCTTAAGTTGTAGATTTGGAATATCGATGCCGGATCTTTTCAGGAGCAGCGTTGTAAGTTCAGAGTATTCCAATCTTGCTTTTCAACACCATCATATTTGACTTGCATTGAATTTGCTCGGTTGTATGCAGCATTAGACCTAGTATCAGCGAGAGAATTCCTTCGGAGCACAGGAACTCTATCAGGCTGTAGGTTTCCCAAACAATCGTTCTAGTCAACGAGATAAGTCGCACCTATTTTTTATACCGATTCTTCCAATCTGCGAGAACAATTAATTTCATTTTCGCCGCTAAACTATATTAGTGAATATCTGTTATAGATAACTTCAAAATATAGCTTTAGATACAACTCGTGAACGTTAGATTATGAGCTGTTAATCAGAAAGATTACAAGTAATCCATGATAAGACAATGCACTCGCGAATAGAGATAATTAGAATGATGGAGTTATAAGAAAGTCGCGTTGAAGTCACTAAGCAAAATTCGAAATTTTAAACCAAGTTGAAAGGAATGTTATGTGCTGTGTCAATACTTAATGGTAAGTACTGCGCTGAGATGTGACGAGGAAGAGTATATAGTGAAGAGTTAGAAGCAAAATACAGCTTACGCCGCAGCTCTTGTATGACACTGCTTCTAGCTTCAATTTCTCGACAGCACATTTTTGATTACTGCTCGAGATATTTTTGTTTGAAGCTTCTGAAAAGTACTCAACTTCTGATGCTAATCATAAAATTACATCAATGCACTTGTCAAAGCAGCTATGACTTGTGAATTCTGATTTAGTTCAGGATCAAACGCTTCCGAAGCAGGAGAGTATGAAAACTGAACTGTGGAAAATCTATAATTTAACAGCAATTTTAAAAGCGATTAAAATCGATTCAGCTGTGTTCAGAGTAATTTTTTCGCAGCTTGTACCAGATGAGGAATGTGAAATCTTAATAACCAAGTACAAGTGCTTCTTCTCCAGTACTGATAGTCATTTCAAAGGTGTATGTAACGGACTGTAGCAAGAAAACTTAGTATTAATTTCTCAAGCCAAGAATTCCGAGAATCCTGTCACAGATCTTTTTGTTGTGTTTTCGGTAAGTTCCCAAAGTTAACGAGTTCGGAATTCTCATTTAATTTCACAAGATGAACAGTATTTCAGTGTACAGGACCTACTGAACTAGAAAAGTGTTGCGAAAGCTCAGATTACTATTGCATTTGACGTTACTCGAAATACCTTTTATATTCGCTTCTGATTGACTAGTCTATTTTTGTGATATTAAAACTTTGTCTCACCCCTATTTCTCTAACTCTCTTCTCAAAGGCAATTAAACGAATGGAGGTGATAATCAGTTGTATATCATATTTACTCTAGAAAATATTTATTTTCAGATAGATCATTATAATTTTTTGGTTTGAAGGAGTCGGTCGACTGAATAAATCCCGATTCAAAATTTTACGAGGGCAAGTTAAAGTTAAATGAGAAGTTCAAAGTCGTAATCAACCCTGCACCTGCTAGAAATACAGTCAGTTCTTCGGAAACAAAGCGAGTTTTCTAAGAATCATCAGGGCCATAGGTAGATCTATCCCGCTACAGCATTGTACAATATCGTAACTAGACAGATCGATACTCTTGAGATGAGTCGACCGCAAGCTCTTCTTTGGTTAATATGGTGCACAGTGGTGCAACTTGACTTAGCAGGAATTATCTTTACGATACTGTTCTACAACAGTGCCGAGTAGTGATTGTAGCAGCAGAAAGCTACACCTGCAAATAACGCAATCTAGTATATTCTAAAAATCATCAAGTTGCAGTGTGAATGTGACACTAGGTATTCGAAGACATGTTGAAAGTCAGATAAAGCAATATAACTTACATATTGACGCAGAGCTGGACATCAAGACAAAGAAACTGCATATTCCACACCTTCGTTCCGTTAAGACTATGTTATTGAGTTATGAAGTTGACATTGTGCAAATATTAGACCAACTGTGTAGTTCATTCTTCACTCTTTACATCTCTGCAATACATATATTTTAGAATTAATATAGGGTGTTTGAATAAACCGCCGATTTTGAAAAGCTATTTTATTTTGCTTCTCAACAGCGCTTGTTCGCGAAAAAATTCGTGTGAGCTTGAGAATTTACATAGGTATATATTCCGTGTGTTAGATACCCAATCTTCTTTATCGTTCCCGTAGCATAAAATAATTCTGGCATATCTTGTTTGACAAAGATTTTTGCAGCAAATTTTGATTTATACTTATAATTGTCTTGATTTGACATGAAAATGCCAATTTTTTATTGTCAACTTGGAGATAAGATATCTATCATTCGTATCAGATAGATTAGTATTCAATTTATACAAAATTTTGGATTATCGTGTCTAACATTTCTTAGAAGGAAAGTATGAGATTTTGAAAATCGGGTTTTTTTATGAACACCCTGTATAATACCCTGCTTAGTACTTGCACATTATCATCGTTTCTTCGTAATATCGAGATCATTTAGTTATCGGCGCGTAGAAAACTTATTTATTTCGTCTTCTTTTACTATTTTAATGCTTAAATAGAAGCGTTTAATTTGATTTTCAAGGCGTTATCAAATACCTCATTGAAAATACGAACCTATTGAAGAACTGTCGCCTATCCATAATTTTCACTCTATGCACCACAAACTAGGTGTCAATGACTTTCAGTCCTTCAATGGTCGAAAACGAAAGCATTCCTTTGGAAAAGAGAAGAAGAATAAGAGATCTGACTGACAGTCGGAATATCATAGGAAGAGACAGTGTCGTCTGGAAAGCATTTTTTATGTTTATTAGAGCTTTTACCTGTCTATTTGAATCGAGTTCAGTAAAGTTGAATGTTGGTCGTCGTGACAAAAAAAGTTCTTCATACCCAAAAAGATAGAGTAATTCCGCAAGTACTAGTAGATCTGGAACTCAAAAGCATGGTAATTGCGCAGATGAAGAGTTTTTTGAAAATCACTCAATCTTTTCGGATAGGAATGCTCCTTTCTCGTCACAACAACCAAGATTCAAGTTTACTCAATTCTATCACAATGGACAAGAACAAAAACTAGAAAACACACTAAATTTCGCAGAACCCTGCTCGACAACGTAATTACTCGGTCTCTTCGTTGTCGAGCAGACAACCGCATTAACATCATTCCCCATCGCTCGTCTCTGTAGTGTCAGCTCCGCGGTAGCTAATTTCCAGTCGACACTTTCGCTTCATGCGATAGTTAGACTACTGCTCAGACCTTTTCCTCTTCTTCTCTAGTCCCAGTGAATTCATCCGGTTTCGATGACGATTAAAACACTCTGTGTCATCGTCCCGAAGTTTGTGCATACCAACATGAAAGTTTATGAGCTCAAATCCAATGGCGAAGAAAGTATCGTACTTGTTTTCAGCACACACGTACTTTCTAGAAAGAATAGACCACAGCTGCCCCATTCTCCCGAAATAGTTTTCAACGATAGTCCTGTCACTGGAATGATTCTTGTTAAATTCTATACATTCTCTAGTCAACACACCTCTAATCGGCTTCTTATGAGGTTTGATACATCGTAAAACTCGTCGACGACTTGGTATTCCTTGCCAGCCAACACCGCCCAATGGTTGGGATACTTCTCATGCAGTAGATAATTATCCACGAACTATTCTTCATCTTCTTTCTTCTCCGGCCTCTCCTGGTGCTTTTTCATTCTTCGCGACATAATATTTATGTCTGATTTAGAACCAGGATAATGTCGGCTAAACGCAGAAGCAAGACCGTTCGGTCCAACTGCTACTTCGACTTTGTAGCCGTACAGTTTATGCTTCCCAGAGAAGTATATCTTCGCTTCTTGCATGTTGCCAGATGGTCTGTTAGACTTTTGAAAAGTCACAACGACAGCTTCTAAAGCATGAAAAAACGTCTTGAAAAGGGTCCCATTTTCATGCAGTACCGTCATCGTCGACTTCTGCGTCACTCGGGTAACAAAATGTTGCACACAGAAGTCAATAATCTTGTCACAGAATCCAGATATCATGCGCATAAACGTAAGAATGTTTTTAGAGAAACAACGAGCTTGTTGATCCCAGCTTGTCCGGTGTTTCATGACTATCAGAGTCATAACCAACACATCCATAGGCTTGAACTGCGACTTTTTGCCTCGTCCAGCGCTCTACTTTGTCACAATCGTAGCGGACAAGATGTCGTAGAGCTGCGGACACTCAGTTGGTGTGAAACTACACATCTTCACGATGGCTTCAGATCCTCCAGAGTCCGAGAATAAGTCGAAGATTGGACTTTCTGCATCAGCTTCTTCGTCAGAGTCTACTTCATGCCTCGATGAAAAACGAAGTAGGTCATGATCTCGCTCCGCTGAACGTTCTGCGAACTTCGCCAGAACTTGATGAACGCGATTCGTGTCCATTGTGGGGGTTGGTGTGATAAGAAAAGCGAGCACAGTGTAGCGAATATAGTTCCTTTATATGTTAAGGCATTTACATGATGTAATGCGTAAGTTGAGCTATGTATTTTTTAAAGTCCTGAAAGTCAGATAAAACGGTTCTATTTTCACATTGAAATAGAGCTGGACAAAAAGACGAAGCAAATACGTTTTGCGCACTCCTTCACCATGAAGACGGAGATATTGCGTAAATGCATTGTAAATGTGCAAATAGACAGCTTATCAATATGTAGACCGTTGAAATGGTACAATAGAGTTCCGACCTAGTTGCCGATTGACAACGCAGTTTGTCACATGTTAAGCAATTTGTCAATCTCTACAGCAATCTATTTGTATATTTTTTCCATCAAGTTCTACAAAGCAGCTACGTT
>JAAUYH010229231.1_pt1 | contig 24975 bp, 11 predicted proteins | sample 7278061 | NCBI WGS metagenome assembly JAAUYH01 (sample SAMN14350203, study PRJNA611818) | marine sediment metagenome | isolation source: surface marine sediment (0.6m) | place: French Polynesia: Moorea | collected 2018-08 | reverse complement strand
TTCGGCTAATCGATCTATAGAGTATTTCACTGACTTAATTGTATCGGAACAAAAATACTGAACATTTTTGTATAGGAAAATCGACTAATCTGCCACAAGTCAATTTTTTGAAAACTAAATCTGTAATCGCATGGCTCTTGTAGGAGTTCTCATTAACCTATCAAAAAATTGTTTCGCTACTATACGCAGTACCTCCCTCCCTCACTAACGAAGGAGCATTAAAGCGATAGATGGAAAATTTTTCTCCGGTTGACGAAGGTCGATTACTGAAGCGCTTTCATCTGAGCTTGTCGGTCGAAAACCCTTAAATTTAGTTAAATTTCGATCGATTTACTGCTTGCGGATTGTACCCTAAACTGGAGTGTTCATGTTTTTGTCACCTCCCTTGTACTTGATACGCAGAAGAAGAAACAGCTCTGGCTTAGGGTTCCACAAGTACATAAATCGAGTTATCTGCAGAATTCTTTGCAATTCCGTCGATTGTAATTTAAACTTAAAAATTATACCCATTTGCATCAATACCAACGAAACTGGTTTGCTTTAAATTTACATATAATTTAGCTTACCGTACGAGGGGCTCAGCTCATTTGATATCATTATTGAATTAACGTAAATTGGAGGGTTAACACAGGTGCATGCACTTGAAGCAGAACAATTTTCGAGTTTTCCAAATCCTGAACTGCCTCCACCACAAGTCTGAATGTCTCCGTCCCCAGGCGCCGCGCACTTTTGGTGGAACCTTCATCTTCGCACACACCCTATGGTTTCCTACCGGGACGACGCCCACTTCTAGAACCGAGGTCGGCGTGTACACCGTCATTTGGGCGTAGGGCGTTCTGCTGAGGAGGCCATTTTTCTTGTTTCGTTCCACAAACACCAGATTGTCGGAATTCATATTGGTGATGGCGACAAAACTCTTACAGTCCGGTCCGTTCTCAACGATATTGAAATCTCTCGGGTGTACACCGTGACTGCTCCACACCCCGATATTGCGAACTATCGCACCGTTGCGCAAGGCGAACCCGACAATCGCGCCCAACTCCTTGTCTGGTCTACGAACGCTCGCGTACAAGTACTTCCCATCTCCAGTTACCCGAATAGCGGCGCTGCTTATTCCCGTGTCACTCTTATTCTTGCCGTCGAGTAGATTGAAACGTTCGCATTCCCGAAATCCACCACATCCCATCACTCTGGACACAGTGTTGGAAAGCTCGTTCACTACGTACACATCACCACCGGGTCCACGGGCCGCGTGTCGAGGGCCATCGCCAAATCGCATTTTGAGTCCGCCTTTGGGGTACAACTCGCCATCAAACCCGACACCAAACTTCCAAACACGGTCTGCTCCCAAGTCAGGAACTAGCACGTCGCCGTTATTAAGTGGCAATATATGATGGGGGTGAGGTGCACTTTGCTGACCTCTGGGCGTCGAAGCAAACTTCTTTGGCACTTCAAACTCCTGGGGCTTGTAGAAATTGCCGTTTCGTAGGAATGATGTTACCCCGCTTTCCCCATAATGTGCCATCAAGACACGCTCCGTGCCGTGGCGACCCCCGACCGGTAACACTGCTAGGTGTGAAGCCTGTTTCAACGGGGAGGTGCCAAACGAAACCGAACTGTCGTTAGCGATGCGAACAACCGTACTGTTCATGAGCGCACTGGCGCAGTAAAGCGCATTCTCACGGCCCCTGGCACAATACGAAGGATTATGGCCTGCAATTTTCGGCGACAGAGTCAACGACGTCTTCAGCCCACTTGAAGAGAGTGTAACGTATACAACGCCGGATCCGTTCGACGTCGGCAACCACCACATGTCGGTGTAGGAACCCACCGCGAAATTGAGTCGGTTCGGGCATGAATGCGCGGACGTGAGTGCTGCTAGGGCAGCGGCCACAAGCAAGAAAGGAATCGACATCGTTGAGTCCTGCTTCGCGCCGGGTCCTCAGCTGAACTTTTGGAGGTGATTTGGCTTGATCTTATACCAAAGTTTGCAGACACTGCAACACAGTATTCCGCACGACAGTGCAATACAGTACCACGCTGGGAATCATTGTCATCACCCTAGATTGGATCTGCTTGAAAAAACGCCATCATCGCTGTGTGCGCCGATAGACCGTACGTACAGTATGCAGGATTTCTGGAAACCAGCAATGAAATCTGTTTCCTCCACTTTTATACGAAGGCCGAAGCCCTAATTTCGGCTATTGTACAGCCGGTATCCGCTGTATCGACGAAGCGGTCGACGATTATACGTACTGTCTCCGCACAGGATCCGCCCTGGCTGATTTCTCGTCTCTCGATCATTCTCTTCGTGATTTGCAAGCAAACTGTAAAAAAGTCTGAACGCATTACTGTATTAGACATCACTGCAGTGCTCACTCTCAGTTAGAACTTAGGTATCTTCGTTTTTGGAATAATTCTGTGGATTTACGTTAACCTAGCGTAGCGTGTTCTTTCTACACTCCATCGGATTTACTTATGGAGTCAGCAGGGTATTGCAATGAACAGAAGCAAAAAAATTACGGAAATGTTTGGAAATAGTACAGATGTACGTCTATAAATAACTGAAATTTAGGTTTTTAGTGTAGGGTCTCATACTTTCTGATTTGATGAGAAATATTAAAACCTGTAACCTGAGAGTGGTGTGGCCCTTCCGTCTTAGCTTCGTGCTTTTTTCTAGCGGTACTTCTGCTTTCAAGAAAAGAATCAACTGAATCATATATAAGATGTGCGTTAGTCAGAACCCGAAGTTCAAAAACTTTTCGAAAGGAAGAAAAGGAACGAGCATACAAATTTCTTCATAATCTCTGCAAACCATAGTTGAGTTGATCTTTTCTACTCAAATACGAGATTTCAATGGGACAAAAAGATTTACCACATGGAAGAATTAGTTGCGAAGTTGTGCATTTAGTTTTATTACAAGGTGATGAAGTTAGAGTAATGAACAAGACAATTCACCTCGTAAAGGAAAATGCGGTCCGAGTTGTGGGATGTTCTCCAACAATTTCAGAGCTCTTACATCGTTTATGCTTCTGCAGGTCTCCTATCCGAAATAGCAAGGAAAGACCCTGTTTCCCTCATTCAGTACATTCATTTCCAGGTTTGATAAATCCTAGAATTCGGCTCTTCTACCCTGTTGTGTTCGTTGCGAAATTTGTAGCTTAACAATTGGCGCAACAACCACAAGTTTTGAGTTCTCTCAACCGACAAGATATTATTTTTCAACTATTCTCAAGAATGTAGTCATAACCGGGTGTTATGCTGATTCAACTGGGCTGGGTAGGTCTCATTTTTTGCTTTTCTTTGTCAACATTATTCAACTGGTGCCTTATTCTCCTCAGGATTTCTGCGGCCTCTAAACGTTGAGCTTCTGTAGGATTATATCGAGACAAGAGTAGCTCGGCCTGCGTAAATTCTCTTTCTATTGAGGCAGTGTTTTCCATCAGATAATTCTCTCTCATTGATTCGTACAACCTTTCAAGAATAAGTTTCGCACTCGCAGGATCAAACACAGTTTTGTCATCAGAGTCCAGTAATATTTTGACGAGAAACAAAGTTGAGCGAATGCTCCCCGCTTCGGATGCTTTGCGGAGAATCCGAACAGCCTCTGTTCTATTTTGTGGTACATCATCAGCACCGGCGTAATATAATTTTCCTAAATTAAAAGCGGCTTTCATAAATCCCTTTTCTATTGCAACTCTGAAATATTGGATGGATTCCGAAGGATTTGGATCCACTCCCTTCCCTCCAAGCTGAATTAATCGACCTAAATTAAAAGCAGCAGTAACATTCCCTTTTTCCATTGACTTCTGGTAAAATTCTTTGGCAAGCACCGCATCTTTCGGAAGTCCATTTAATCCGTTTTGCAGCATCCTAGCAAAGTTGTATGACGCTCCAGCATGTCCTGCTTCCGCCGCCTTTCGATAGAGTTGTGTGAATAATTCTGAGTACTCGCCATTTTGTTCCAAAAACACAGCTAGTGAAAACCATAAATTTGGTCTATCCTCATCGTTTTCTTCTTCTTCTTCCAGTTCGTAATCGGGTATCAAGCGGCTTTCTAATTGCTTCAGTAATTTCGTAAATTGTCCAACACTCTCACCAGGGGCAATATCGTTGAGTATGTTATCAGCAAGCTCATGGATTTTCGAGTAAATCATTTTCCCCAGATTCGATCCTTCGATAGTTTTAGACTCAAATAATAAATCACAGTATAGCTTTATGCAAGCTAAGAAGCTATCTTTCAATTTGCTGTCTGAAACACGAAGAAATGCCTTTTGGAGAGCTCTTTTTGCTTTACCAATACAGCCTCTTCTCCCAACTCTTGCTAGATTTAGGAAACATTTGGCATACCTTTCAATGATATCGATAGAATAATCACCTTTCGATATGATTTCCTCGAACATATCCAATAGATCGCCTAGCCACGGTGAAGAACCAATCAAGTCAAATATATTGTGATCAGTAAACAATTCATGAGACTTTGAATAGAAATATAAGTCAACGAGCTTGCTCGCGCGTTGGTAGTCCCTATTTTTCGTTAACATTCTCACTGCACTTTTAAGTGCTTCAAAGTTATCGTAATACAGTGCAGCTGTTTCATACATTGTGATCCATGTTGTGAAATTGTGATTATCGGCCCGTGCTAGTTGATCAGCCATTTCCTTCAGTGTGTCACCCAAGCAGTAGGCTGATCTACTGTTAACGACCTTTCCTATAGTTAGATCGTAAATTGCAGCAGATACGATAACTGTGCACCTCTGCAGGCAATTTCTGTCGCATTTTTCGTAGAGCTCGGTTAAGTATCGATCATGTAGTTTGTAAATGGTTATGTTCTCTCCATTGAGTTTTATGCGAGAGGTACTTAGATAGTTCACCACTTCATGTTTCTTGATCAATCCATTAGATTCAAGCTCAAATCTGCACATGTTCCTCCTGTGTGGAAGCCATCCTTTCCATACCGTCAAGCAATCTCGCCCCCACTGATATGGGTTCAGGCTAGCTGCGCATGATAACTTAATTCGTTCTATTCCATTAGAGATTGGATAATCACATCGGAGAAATCTATCTCCTGTTTCAATGTGAGATGATATATTCTCTGATGAATCATTTGAATTGTCTGTTTCGCTCATTCCTGACCAACATCCATTTTCCCATTGCCACTCCCTTAATCCTGCAAGTCGACCCTGAAACGCGTTTCTCCACTCCTCCCAAACAAAAATATTGTATTCCTCACTTCTGTTGATTTCTATGTACATGTTTTCATGTCTATATGTCACATGTAAAGCACAACATCTCGGCAGACCTTCGGCGCTTACTTCTACTGAGAATTCCATTTCACTGGAATGTGAATCGTGAAATAAAGGCGAACCTCCATGGCGATGTGAAATATGAAGGTATTGAATAGATATTGCCGGAAAAGACAGTATGCACATCGCATATGCCGCAGGGTCTTGTGGTCCAAGATCAGATATTGATACCTGGTTCAGAAATATATTTTGTAATTCCCAAATCAGCCGCAGTCGAAAAGCCATTGATTTGAAATCTTTCTCATCTTTTAACGATTTATAGCACTCCTTAAAATCCTCACTCGGTTTCACTGGATCGAATTTGAATGGATAATCAGTAAGCTTTGGTTTCCAAGACATTTTCTGCTTCTCCTCATTGTTTAAGACCCAGCTTGCAAGACACGACCTCAGTGTTTCCATAGAGCAACCTAAAAATGTTAATGTTTGGTCACATCGATTGTTCTTCGAATCCATAGAAAGCTGGTGAAAATCATACATTCCGAATGACAGCTTTTTGTTCCTTTCATAGTCCCAAGAGAATTGAAAGTCATCGTCAGAATGCTTCATCATATCAAGTATGCTTGAGCCTGACATTAATGCAATCCAATTGTCGATATGTACACTACATTCTAAAACGTTCCTATTTCCCCAGAGTATTGAATCTCGGGCATGTTTTAATAGCGGAAATTTAAAATATTCTGCTACTCTTTTCGGTCCATCCTTCTCTACAAACCCCAATTGAAGGGCCAAGTTAATTATTGGGTAATGCGACTCAGATGTGCTTGTTTCCTGAATAGTACAACTTTCATTTTGCACCGAAGAGCATACTTCCCACGTCTTTAAAGACAAAAATATTTCTAACCACTCAACTTCAGATATTGTTAGCTTTTCAACTTTGCTATGCCTATCTGCTCCGAGTGAGTCTAAAATTCTTTTTAACTTTTGATCGAATTTTTTGTAGCTGTAACATTTCTTTGATTTGTCTACCTTGATCTTATGTGCAACATTGTATGGAAGCCCGTCGCCAGATAGTATAGCTTTTCGAAGAAATTCAGATTTAGAAAACATTCCTCTCCTCATCTTTTCGTATTTCATGAGTTCCTCGTATGGCAAAAAGGCATGATGCATCTTTCCGGAATCATTTGATTCGGAAGTATTCTGGACGTGAATCGCGGCAGATAGTAGAATTTCTTCAGCAAATTTTTCCCTCATTTCTACAAATGAAGAAGTATCTGGCGACCTTGCCTCATCAGTATGAAAAGAATCTAAGAAATTTGGAATAGCATCCGAAATCAGCACAGTAGACCATTTCAACCACAATTCTTCTCTACTGTGAGGTTCAAGAAATGGATCGTATTTTCCTCTGTTTTCCTGCACATTTCCAGTTAAAACGAAAAATATTACTTTGAAAAAGCAAAATAGAGATACTATTGAATGTACGGAATACAGCCATACTTGTTTGAACTTCGATTTTTTCTGTGATATCGCTTGGATTTTTGATGATCGAATAAATCGAAGAGTACATCGCACAACACCTTCCATCAAACTATTATTTACAATCGTATCGTTGATAAGTATGTTGTCCGCTAATTCTTCTGGATCATCTTTTGGAGAACAAACACAATTTCTAATGCCAAACATTTGACACTTTCTCACTTCCTTGTCTTTATCAAGTTGGATTTCTAGAGTTTGAACACTTCTGATCGCAAATATAGCCCATCGTTTAAATTCATATAATTGCCATAATCCACAGAATGTTCTAAGCAAATGTAGAAATGCGAGGCATAGAGCAACTGTTGCGGCTCCAACCTCTTTGAAATCTCTGTATTCCGATTGAACAACTAAGTAAGCTATGCTATACCCCAACGGAAAGATGATAACAAAGAAGTGAATTCTTCCTCGATTTCGAGTTGCTTGAACGGTCTTCCAATTTGATGAAATGAAGTCATTATTACAAGCTAAAGACCAGACACTAATCACGAAAATATAAAGGCATAGCACGAATATTGGATTTTCGGCGACTCTAGAGAATCCTTTTTCACCATCCATCTGCTAAATTTTGACTAAACCAAGAATCCTAAATTTTATTCGAAGTTAGATCAGTGATGATTCTTTTAAATAAATAAGAAAAATCATCGATGACGCATTGGTTAGAGGTTTTCGGTGATTTTAACAATAAAAGATATAAATTTCGTTTGGTGCTCGGGCCAATCTTTCGTACCGCAAATTTCATCTTCATGAGTTAATAAACTGCAGTAACATGCATTTCTATGATCAGTAATAGCATGTTTCCAGCCTATTTGAAATGGCTAATATAGATTTGAAGCAGGGATTATCTTTCTGAAAAACGCTATCAGTCGCGCTTTTTCTTTACGTAGAAATTTTTTATTTGGACGACAGATATTGATCGTCGAAAAGCTAGCAGTTTTTTTACTCAAAATGGCACGGTTTGGAATTTAGAAGAACACAGAGATTTTTCTCTGTCAGATATTGAATGGGAAATTAGAAGTAATGAATCTATGCTAAAAGCTCCGAGGATAAATTGTTGAAAGTAACATATCCAATAATGTGCAGGAATCTGTGCGTTCGAATGTGAAAAGTAGTTGAATCAAGCGAGGTGTGTTCGAAGAATATTTTTTGGACTATAGCAGCAATGTCTCTATGATCTTACGATATTTCATAGTTAGAGTATCATTTCTGTCTACTGTAAGTGACACGTCTATATTGATCGTGAAATTACTTGCCAGGGTCGACACATGCGAACTACGAGTCTGTGACCATACGATAGTCTAGCAGAATTGACGAACGGAGCAGGAATGAGACAGAAGTCGATTATTCTGGTTTATTTTGGGCCCTCAGGTTGGAAATAATGTTCTTCTTGATTTGATGCGAACATTTCATTTCTAATCTTCTCTTCCCATATACTTTAGCTCATTGAACTTTGTATTCGTTAACCATATCATTCAGAATAGATTGGATGGTTTTATCTTGATCGTTTTTATTATTGATTCTTTGTATAAATTAAAGTTTTTATGGAATATCCATACTCGATCTGCTAAAGCAAAATTTTGTTATTCAAATATTAAGTGGATATTTGTCAAAAAATATGCACGAATCGAATATTCTTCATACCCTTTATACTACAAAAATTGCATCCGAAAATGAGTCGGAATTACAAAGTGATCGGACAAAAATATTTCAGAAATTCGGTAGATGAATAATTACAAAACGGTACCTGAAATTACGTTTTTATTAAATCTTTCGACTTCGTTTGTATGATTTTAGAGAATTTCGAAAGGTAGCATTCCTTTCGAACAGATCACTCTAAATTTATCCAGACTGGTCAATTTATGGAAAATTTCCATGTAATAAAATAACTGAGTACTGTAAATCTCTAATGAGAGTTTTAAATTATTTTCAACTGTATAAGTGAAAAATGAAAACTGACATAGGGAGTAGAACAGCACATTTGTATGCATTATCACTTTTTAAGCATCAGAAAACATTAAAATCTGGTGTGCTGGTAAAGTTAACCTCACCAAATGTCAAGAAAGACTATAACCTGATGTACGATGCAAGTCTCTTGAGGAAGTACTGGAAGTTGAAGTTCTTTGCTATTTTGAGAATTTGGAGAATTCAAGAGGCTACCAAATTCGTAGATATTGATGATGATTTTTGTCAAAGAAGGAAAGGCTCTAGAAAATATCATGAAGGTAGCAGATGGAATTGTAGCTTATATAGCAACGTATATTGAAATCTTAGAAAAATTATTATGTACAGATATATGGTTACTGAAATCCTGGCACCTGCTGCATTAACAATTTCGAAATACATTTAATGCTCCTAGCGTATGCAAATTCTGAAAAACAATTTTTACAAATTTACATAGATTGTGCGCAAAACTAATGTTAATTGTAGATCTTTTGTGATTAGAAAAACATTCTTAAAAATTCCATGCATCTCCATGATTTAAAGATTTTTAATGCAAAAAATAAATAGAGTGCCATGAATTTTCCAAGTACTTGGAACTTTGAGTCAGTGCACAGCATGAATATGCTAACATGTAAAAAATCTTTTACTTGATGGAAACTATTAGTTGGTTTCTAAAATCTCGAGTTTGTTGCTCATGTATAAAGAATATGCTCACTGACAAGGCCAAAGCATTTTTCGCATAGACGTCATCAAGAACTTACTGGCGACTAGTGGATGGTGCTCTCTGATTTTCTCCCTTGCAAAATTATTAACCACGTCATCCTTCACTAGTTTAGAGTTCACTAAACTTTGCTCATGCAGCTGCCGAAGTAAACCAGACTGTCGTTATTGACACGAGCAACAGTTTTTATGAGCTTGCTAGCTCGTTGCGATGCATTCAGACAGCTCTGGATACAATACGTGTTTCTGTACAGTTCAACTTTTGAGGAAACAATAAAGGTCTGATTCAGGGCATTAGATTATAGAATCTGGTAACTACTATTCTCTTGTGCTAAATCGCTGAGAAATAACTTGATTCGAGTTTGATTGCGCCTGCATTTATCCTGAAAGACAATAAGCAGAAACAGGAAGACGAAAAATAGTTGATAACTGTCTAGTTCCGGGCTAAGTTTGTAATTGATACAATAAGTTCACTTCTTATAGTACAAAAACATGTAAAAGAATCACACTACTTTACTATAACGTTTAAAGCGCAGTTTTCGCTTCTCGTACATATCGGAACCTTCCGTATAAGAAAAGAGGAACATAGATTTATCTACAATAGATTAAGTCTCATGTATTGGTGTGTTCCAAGTCATTTCATGCTTCAGAATTTGCAGAAAAATCACTAAAACTATTCAATACAAACATCTTTACAGCCTTCACTTTGAATAAAAATTTCTGTGCATTGATGTCTGTAATAATTTTCTGTATTTACATTAGCTTACAATTCATATCGCTTAGCGTAGTTTTTCAGTCCATTCTCGTTTCTTTCGAATTGGCTTTAAGTATTTCAGCTATAATGTTTATTGTTCTGAGAGAAACTTAAAATCAGAGTATGCGAAAGTATGTTCTGGTTAGATTCTTTTTTGAATTGACAATGGGTTGAAGTTTAAGCTCTTATCGATCCCAGAAAACAACAACTGCATTCTTAATCAGAGAAGAAAACACTATTTTTGAAATACCCACATATTTTGATTCACATATTAAACATCAGCATGGCAATTTTGGCTGTCAGGATTCGCTACTGTTTGCCATATTATTTGAACGAGTCAAATTAGATAAAGAGAGCTCATGGCAATCCATGATTTATACTAAATAGAACAAGTGACTCAACATGAAATGCCCTTTTGCAAATTTTCTGAAGGATTAGGTGAAAAGGTTTAGAAACTTAATAATTCACTGCGCTCCTAGACGGCGAGACCCTCAGATTCAACTTCGAACCCTCCTTCTTAGTACTTCTAAAATTTGAAACAAGAATTAGCTGAACCACATCAAGATCTGAAGTTCAGAGGCTTTAGTATACGAAAATAATAGGTCGTATACGAATTCTTATTCAACCATACTTTATCCCAGTCGTTAATTAGTTATTTTTCATTTATACAGAAGACCAAAAAGTCAACCATGTTGGATGAGTCATCTAGTTGTACAATTGATTTTATAACATGTTCAAGAAATTCAAAAAATTCAGCTATTTTTCAGAAGTGTTTCCAGAAATTTGAAAGTTCTTATTTTTCGAAGTGACTGGGAAGCAATTCTTTTTCACATTTACTGGACTGATCTTTGGTTCAAATTAATTCTAGAGTTCAGCTATTTTAGTTTGCTATGCTCATCGCGAAGTATGTAGCATAACTTAGGGAACAGTACCCACAAGTCTTGAATTTTCACAAGTGAAAAGATATTCCTTTAGAATAAAATCGTCCTCGGTTCTATTCACGACTAGCTGTTGTTCTCAGTCCCCTTCGTTCACTAAATTTCTTTTCCACATTATCCAAATGCTGTTGTATTCCCCACAAAATTGCTGAAGCCTCATAAGTTTGTGATTCTGTACCACTATATTTCGATAGGAGTAGATTTGCCTCTGTAAATTTTTGCTCTATTGAAGCAGTGTCCTTGATTAGATAATTCTCTCTCATTGATTGGAACAACTTTTCAAGAATAAGTTTCGCACTCGCAGGATCAAACACCGTTTTGTCGTCAAATTCAAGTAATATTTTAGCTAGAAGTAAAGTAGAGCGAATGCTTCCCGCATCTGACGCCTGGCGCAGAATTCTAACGGCCTCTTTCTTATTTTTCGGCACATCATCAGCACCGACGTAATACAAATTTGCTAAATTGTAAGCGGCTTTCCGTAATCCCATTTCCATAGCAATTACGAAGTACTGGATAGATTCTGAAGGCTGAGGTCTCAGCCCCTTTCCTCCGAGCTGAATTAGTCGAGCCAAACTGAACGCAGCATTTACATTCCCTTTTTCCATTGCCTTGAGGTAATATTCTTTTGCACGAACCGCATCTTCTGGAAGTCCATTCAGTCCGTTTTGCAGCATCCTAGCGTAGTTGTGCGAAGATACAACATGCCCTTTTTCTGCCGCTTTTTCATAGAGCTGTGCGACTAATTCAGAATAACCTTTATTCTGTTCAAAAAACATAGCGAGCGAGAACCATAAATTCAGTTTATCTTCATAGTTTCCTTGTTCTCCTTCTTCATCTTCTTCATCCTCTTCATTTTCGCAATCAGATATTAATCGGCTTTCTAAGTACTTCAGTAATTTCGTAAGTTTTCTACCACTTCTAGCAGGTGAAGTATCATCGATTATGCTCTTAGCAAGTTCGTGGATTTTTGAGTAAATCATTTTCCCCAAATTTGACCCTTCGATAGTTTTAGATTCAAATAATAAATCGCAGTACAGCTTTATGCAAAATAAAAATCTGCCTTTCAATTTGCTGTCCGAAACACGAAGAAATGCCTTTTGCAAAGCTCTTTTCGCTTTTCCGATACAGTTTGTCTTCCCAACCCTTGCTAAATTTAGGAAGCACTTCGCATATCTTTCAACAACATCTATGGAATAGTCAGCATGCGATATTATTCTGTCGAACATAGTCAAGAGATTGTCAAGCCATGGTGAAGAACTAATTAAATCAAATATAAATTGATCGGTGAACAATTCTTCGGACTTCGAATAGAAATATAAGTCAACGAGCTTGCTGGCCTGTTGATACTTCATATTTTCCGTCAACATTCTCACTGCACTTTTGAGTGCTTCAAAGTTATCGTAGTAAAGCGCAGCGGTTTCATACATTGTGATCCATGTTGTGAAATTGAGATTATCGGACCTAGCGAGCTGGTCAGCCATTTCCTCTAAGGTGTCACCCAAACTGTAGGGAGATCCCACGTTAACCACCTTTCCTAGAGTTAAGTCGTAAATTGCAGCAGATACTATGACTGTGCACCTCTGCAGGCAATTTCTGTCACATTTTTCATACAGCTCGGTTAAGTATCGATCGTGCAATTTGTAAATAGTTATGGTCTCTCCATTGATCTTAATGCGAGAGGCCTTCATATAGTTCCGCACCTCATGTTTCTTAATCAATCCACTAGATTCAAGTTCAAATTTGCACATGTTTCTCCTGTGTGGAAGCCATCCTTTCCATACAGTCAAACATTCTTTTCCCCACCGATACGGATTCAAGCTAGCCCGGCATGATAGATTAATTTTTTCCATTCCATCAGAAATTGAGTATTTACATCGTAGAAATCTATCTCCCGTTTCAATGTGCGATGAAATGTTTTCTGATGAATTGTTTGAATTTTCTACACCGCTCATTCCTGACCAACAGCCATTTTGCCATTGCCATTCTCTTAGTCCTGCAAGTCGGCCCTGAAATGCATTTCTCCACTCTTCCCAAACAAAGACGTTGTATTCCTCACTCCTGTTCATTTTCACACACATTTTTTCATCTTTATAAGACACATGAAGAGCGCAACTTCTCGGCAACCCTTCGGCTTTTACTTCTACAGAAAATTCAGTTTCACTGGAAGATGAATTGTGAAATACGGGCACATCCCCACTGCGATTCGAATTAGGGAGTAATTGAATTGAAATGGCAGGAAAAGATAATATGCACATCGCATATGTTGCAGGGTCTTGAGGTCCGAGATTCGATCCGGATACCTGGTTCATGAATATATTTTGCAATTCCCAAAGCAATCGAAGTCGAAAAGCTATTGATTTGAAATCCTTCTCGTCTTTCAATGATTTACAGCACTCTTTGAAATCGTCACTTGGCTCTACATCGAATCTGAATGGATAATCAGTAAGCTCAGGTTTCCAATAATCTTCCTGCTTTCCCTCATTCTTCAAGACCCAACTTGCAAGGCACGACCTTAACGATTCCATTGAACATCCTAAAAATATTAGAGTTTGATCACATCGATTGTGTTTGGAATCCATGGAGAGCTGATGAAAATCGTACATTCCAAACGAAAGCTTCTTGTTCCTTTCATAATCCCATGAGAATTGAAACTCATCGTCTGAATGTTTCATCATATTGAGTATACTCAAGCCAGACATCAATGCTATCCAATTGTCAATATGAACGCTACATTCTAAGACGTTCCTATTCTCCCAGAGTATTGAATCCCTAGCATGTTTTAACAGCGGAAATTTAAAATACTCAGCGACACGTTTCGGGCCATCCTTCTCTACAAATCCCAACTGAAGTGCTAAGTTGATTATTGGATAGTGCGACTCAGATGTGCTTGTTTCCCGAATATTGCAATTTTCATTTTGGTCCGAAGAGCATACTTCCCACGTTTTCAAAGACAAAAAGATTTCTAACCATTCAATTTCGGATATTGTTAGCTTTTCAACTTTGCTGTACCTATCTGCTCCCAATGAATCTAAAACTCGTTTCAGCTTTTGATCGAATTTCTTGTAGTTGTAACATTTCTTTGATTTGACCATTTTGATGTCATGAGCAACGTTGTACGGAAGTCCATCACCTGAAAGCACTGCTTTTCGCAGAAACTCAGATTTAGAAAACATTCCTCTTCTCATCTTTTCGTATTTCATGAGTTCTTCGTATGGCAGAAAAGCGTGATACATTTTTCTGGGATTATTAGATTTAGAAGTATTCTGAACATGAATCGCTGCAGATAGTAGCATTTCTTTCGCAAATTTTTCCCTCATTGTTACAAAAGGAGAAGTATTTGAAGACCTGGTCTCGTCTATCCGAAAAGAATCTAAGAAGTTTGGAATAGCATCCGATATTAGTACAGTCGACCATTTCAACCACGATTCTTCTCGGCCATAAGGATCAAGAAATGGATCGAATCTTCCTCTATTTTCTTCAATCCTTTCAGTCAAGACGAAGATCAGTACTTTGAAAAGACAGAAAAATGATAATAGAGAATGTTTCAAGTATGACCATACTTGTGTAAGAGTTGAGTTTTCCTCTGAAATCTCCTGGATTTTCGACGATCTTAAAAATCGAAGAGCACATCGCACAACACCTTCGAACAATCTATTATTTACAATCGTATCGTTGATAAGTATGTTGTCAGCCAATTTTTGTGGATCATCCTTTCGACCACAAATACAATCTCTAACGTGCAATAGTTGGCATTTTCTCCCTTCCCCGGTTTCATTGAGTGGGATTTCTAGTGTTTGAACGCTTCTGATAGCAAATACAGCCCATCGTTTAAATTCATATAATTGCCACAACCCCCATAGCGTTCTGAGCAAATGCAGAAGCGCTAGGCAAAGGGCAACTGTTGCAGCTCCAACCTCCTTAAAATCTCTATATTCTGACTGCACAACTAAGTAAAATAGGATGTACCCCAATGGAAAAATGATAACCAAGAAGTGGATTCTTCCGCGCTTTCGAGTGACTCGAACAGTTTTCCAATTCGATGAAATAAAGTCAATATTGCAAGCTAAAGACCAGACCGTGATGACAAACACATAGAGACACAGCACGAAAATAGGATTTTCGGCGACTTTTGAGAGTCCGTTTTCTCCATCCATCTGCCAAATTTTGATGGTACCATAAAACCAAACTTTTGTTCAGAGTCATTCTAGTAATGAGTGACGTTTTTGTTGAATGTTAAGTCATCGATGACACACGCCTTTGGGTTTTTTATTTGTATTCGTGATAAAACCTGTATTTAAAATTTTATTTAGTCCTCGGTCCAAGCACTAGCAGAGCTCTCATTTAATTGCTCAATCTGCCAGAAAATTTGAAATCCCGTCTATCTATGTTACGTAGCGGGTGCCCTCTTTGAAATCACGCTAGTTCCTCAATGATGAGACGTAGAGGCGAAGTGAACATTTGTGGCAATGCTGATGACTCCTCTCGCTCCATTTGTCCGTCCATAGTTTCACCGAACAATCGTGAACAGTAGGTAGTTAGTTACGACTTGGCCTTTCGAATTTCGATGGGTACCTTTCGATGTTTGAACATTCCACTATTATACTTCCCCGAAATCACTAGCAAACTATATCATTTCTTTTTCAATGTTATCACTTCGTTGAAAAAAGACGAATCGTTCAGGCTCCTCCACAGGAACCAAAATAGCTAGATGCCAATAAGTGGTACAGTATACAGATTTGCAGATTTGTAAACTATACATGCGCCGAAACGATTCATTTCCAAAACATTCCTCCAATGTTCGCGCAAATGGCCGTCATCCCGTTGATTCTTTGGTGCTGCTGGTTGTTGGTCATCTTTTCAGGCCACTCCGCTCACGCAGAATCGGAAGAGGCGAACATCGCGTATCACTTGTTGTGGACATCCGCCGATGTATCCGGAGTCGACACGCTGCTACGCGCACTGTACCATGCCAACAATCTGTACTTGATTGACGTGGTCCCACCCGCAAATTTCGAGACCGTCTCCAGCGCGGCGCGGCGCGCGTTACCGAAGGATGCCGCGCTAAGGGTGCGGCAAGTGGATGCGCCGGTGCCGGGTGGGGTATCCGAGGCGTTGCTACGGCTGGATGGGATGGCGGAATTCATGTGGTGGTCCGCAACGCGCAACTTCGATTTCTACACCGCGCTCACGCCGAGGTGCTTCCCGCGATTGTCGGCGCAGGAGACGCGTGCTGCGCTGGTGAAGTATCGGGGCATGTCGTTCTTTCGCGTCGAGGGCGCGGCGAACTCGCATGATGTCGACGTGTTATACTTCGACTCGGCAACGGTGTTCACACGGAACTCGACCGCGCGCGCGGCGTTGATACAACCGCATTTGACCTTTCCCGATCGACGGTACCGCGCGGCGCGTCTCGTTCGTTCGCAGAAGCATTTCGTCGCCAGCGCGGATCTGGTTCGCGTGGCGGCGGACTCCTCGATGAGTTGGCGCATGCTGAGCGTGCTGGTGCACGCGAACCGGGTGGTAGAGAATTTCTTCGCTTCGCTAGCGCTCGCGGCGGGCGTCCCGGTAGTTCAGACCACGTCGCTACGGTGCGATGGGCACCATGAATCCACCGCCAACACTTGCTTGTTCGCCGATGGCGAGGGCGATCTGGATGGCGACGTATCTTTAGATGGCGTGATACAGGCGCTTGAGCCACACGTGCAACGCGCGACTCCGCGACGGGCTGGGGAACTTCCGTTGTAAAGTAAGTTTATTAGAAGTTGTGGCTTGCGGTGCGCGTAAGCGTCGTTTCCAGCGATACCTCGCTATTTCGTCACGGTTGAAGGGGGAAGGGCACTCGTTGAGTCGAACATCAACACTGCCGCATATTGATAATGATACATTCTCTCACTGATTCAGTGCACGGGTGTGCGTCTTTTCCAGTGGCACCTCGCGTGTCGTCATCGACAGTTTGTGGATCAGCGTGGAGTTGAGCGGCGCGAATATCGTGCGTTTCGCCGGCGCCGCCGGTTTCTGCGGTGGCGCCGTCGCGGTGCGTGGCGACGTCATGTTTTGTGGCCGTGGTTTCGACTGTACTCGTGTGGGCGTCGGCGCGTCGGTGTCGTTGAACACTTCGAATTCGTCGATCCCCCACACCGGATACTCCACATCCACCCGTAGACTTGTGGGGCACAAAGGATGTGGGGGCTCGCGCTTCACGCGCTTCTCGCTCACAAGTTGAAGTGTTGTCGGCTTGAAAATATGCGACGGCCTTGCTGGCATTGTTTCCTTCGCCGCGGCCACCGAATAGCTTGTCCGCGGTAATTCTTCCATGCTTAATTCGTTTGTTGTAAGCATCCGTTTGTCGTCCACTGCCGCCGCCGTATCCCATCGCACTGTTTCGTGTGTCAGTTTTGCCGACTGCCCCCGCTGGTCCCATTCCAATGTTTTCTGCATGGATATTGTCAGTTGAGGTGTTGCTTGTCGTGACAATGTAGCGCTTTGTCGTAGTTGAACTGGTGTGCCTCGCGATGAGCTGGATGCCAATAGACGTCGGTGTCCATTCAACGATAACTGCTGTTGCATTGATCCAGTGGAGTAGCGGGCACTGTGAGTCGACCGTGGCTCGGGTGTACCGTACTCAGTAGATCCGCGTGACGTTACGAACAGGGGTGTGCTGAGAAGACTCGAATCAAACGAGGCCCGTGGTGTGGATTGCATGGTAGTGTTCGAAGAGCGCAATTCGGAGCGTCTCGACGAGACACGAGGGATGAACCGGTTAGTCTTGGCTCTCGATCGATCGTCGGTGCCATCGCGCAACACGTTGAACACGGTGGTGGGCATTGAGGAAGGCAGGTCGGGCGAAATGGGACTGGTGTGCTGATGAAATGCGTTGGCAGGTTGTGGTGGAAACGAAGTGAGGGATTGGGACGGCGGAGTTTCGGGTTCCCAACCCATACTTTTTCTTGATGCACGTGTCGAGCGTGCAGATGCAAAACCACGAGCTTTCGAAAGAAGATTCATCGAACGTGAGCCACTACCGGAAATTTCGTCCAATCCCGAAAATCCTGCGGTCCTGTCCACTTGTAATGGCGAGACCTCGGAAGTTGTGCCACTGGTTGCACCACCTTCTGGGCTTGTTGCGCGATTTTGTTGATGGTGGGTGCGTTTCCGAAATTGCCGCCGAAATGCTGCGGCTATCGCACTTCCTGTGCCCCCAAGCTTATCCCCGCGTCGTTTCGCCTGCGCTCGTAGCGATGGCTCTGAATCCACGCGTTTCACTGGTACTGTGACCCTGACACTATCTTCGTCGTCGGCTTCTTCTGCTCCGTCTTCTTCTTCCGCTTCTTCCTCTTCCTGCTCACTTTGTGTATGAAGTACTGCGTTTGGACGGCGTGGTACTGTAGATACGGGAAGTGAGCCTTGCCGACTCTTACCCAGAATCGGCATGATAGTCGTGGTCGCTCTCAGCGTTGTGGGTCGTACGGGCCCTATGACGTCATTTTGAGATTGGGCCAAACCCGCATCAGTCTGCTTGTCCGACGGAATCGACTGCCGTTTCTCGTCGTGACTCTGCGATTGGACGGCCGATCGAATTGTGTCGTTAGAATCGCCAACCCCGCCGCTATGCCGCAAAATCCGCGCCTCATTCCTTTCCCCACTCCCATCCGTTACCTTTTGTCGGCGATGACGTCGAATACTACTACTACCGCTGCGCTTCCGACGTCTCCTTGCTGACGTGCTGTCCTCCTTTAGTTTGGGTTGATAATCAACGCGAAACCATTCGAATTCACGCACTCGCTCCATGTTGGCACGCTGCTTCGGGTCTTTGCGAAACAACTCTTCTAATAGTTGTATCGCGGAGTCACTGAAGTGTGATGGATACTCGACTTGTTCATGAAGGATTTTTCGATATAATGACGTTGTGCTGGTGTCGTCGAATGGCAAAAATCCGGCTAGCATCCCGTACAATATCATTCCGACAGCCCAGGCATCCGCTTTATCCCCCTCGTAACCATTGGATGCATCACTGATTACTTCAGGTGGAATATAATGCGGGCTTCCAGTGACGGTGTGCAACAGTTCGTCACTGGTATCTGCGCGTTTGATGGAGGATAGACCAAAGTCTGTTATTTTTAGAGTTGAACCGTCCTCGCTTAAGAGCAAGTTTTCTGGTTTAAGGTCGCGATGATAAACCCGACGCGAATGACAATACGCCACAGCATCGACGAGTTGATGGAAGTAGCGACGCGCGATGTGTTCTGGCAAACAACCATGATTGGCGACGAGGTCGAATAATTCGCCACCAGTAACCAACTCGATAACGATGTACAGGTGCTTGGCTGAGGTGAGTACCTCGATGAGACGAACAATAGAGCGATGTTTCAGAGCTTTCATAACGGCGATTTCGCGACGAACTTGTAACGTGAGGTCGTGTGCGATGATGTCGCTTTTAGCTAATATCTTCACAGCATACTCGGCGCCGGTGTCTTCGTTCACGGCGAGTTTCACTCGGCCAAAGGCACCCTCCCCGATCGTATCCAACAGAACGTAGCGGCCTACGCGTAACACTCGTGACGGTGATGCCGTGCGCGTGGTGGGCGGCGTCATTGTGATGCCGTGCTCACACACACACACACGCGCGCGCTACGGCGCTAATGACGTGAGACCGAGGCGACCGTCCAGTAGTCACGCGACTGTGTTACTACCTATCGGTAACCATCGCCAAGTACAGCACCAGAGCGTTTGGCGCTCGGCAATCATTATGTAAGCACCCGTCCGCCTGTCTGCGATACATGGCGACCTATTCTTCGTGGTGATCCTGCGTGGTCATTACTAATGAACCTGCCGCCCCTTCCGCTCTCTTTCTGCCCATGGGATTTCTTGTTATTCGTGCGTTGAAATATATCGCGCAAGAGTTACGATGAAAAAGATTGGCATCCCAGCTGTTTGTTATAGCAACTATGAACGCCTTTGTCGGTCCACCCCTTGCCCTCGGAATCATGGAGTTATCTCTCTGTTCGAGCCGTCGCTGATTGGGTTTCAACGGGAACCACGCTGGCGAGCGCGTCGATCATGGACGTGAGTTATTCGTCAATTGATTTATCAAAGTGATTTGCTCAACTATGTGGTCTGTGTGCCGCACCTACTTGGCAAGGAAATCATTCTGTGTGTCCATTCCTTTGACGATTCTCGCCCACGCGCGCGAATGTAGAGTTGGTCTGTTCAGGTTGTAATTACGTGTGGTAGTGCGGTTGATTCAGCTTGTGTATTACGCAGTTCAACAACGATACGCTCTTTACCACTCGCTGTGTTTTGGAAAGGTGCGGTCTGTGAAACAAACATTCGCCGTGAAAATCATGAGCACAGACTACAGCCGTTGGTTGGTTCATATCCACAAAATCACAAGCACACAGAAACGAAGATGAGCGCAGTGTCATTGGGGCCCAATTTCAGAGACTTAGGGGACTGTATTCACAGACAAGGTCAATTACAATCTGCAACGCATCTCTTCGGTGTAAAAATTTGCAGTATGAGCCTGTCCCGAGCCTGGACGAAATGCGGGGCGGACATTATGTATGAAGCTCCGATAGTGAGGAGACTGCTCAATACTGTGAAGGTACCGTACAGTACAGTAAATACTTACAATCAGAGGTGCTCGCGCTGTTGATTGCCCAAACTTTCAAAATAACGACACTCCTTACGCATCGGAAGCAACAAACGCTGTGAACGAAGGGTGATAAATCCATGTTCTATTTTCGGCTTGCCCCTGAGCATAAACTGCAGCGATTGCGTCTTGTTCCACAGGCATTGCCTTACATACAGCCAATCGCGGAGCTGATGGTTTTCATTGCTCGGAAAACAGTGGAATGGCTGCAACAAGAAATTGTAAAATTGGTATCCAGCTAGAACGAGGTTTGGTATCACCCAATAGCATTACAAGCTGATTGCATTCAATCAGGTACTCGATGTTGGTGACTTGTCAGAGGCTCAGCTTCTGTGCCAGTTCACGGTCCCATTGGTTATCAGACTGAGCAGTTTGACCACCTTCACCCAGATCTGCATCTAGCCAGGTAGCAATTCAGCTATTTTTGGTTGCATCCACTCATTGAAATACAGTACGGGTACAGTACAAGGCGATTTCACCATTCGGTACTGTATTTCTGTATACGTGTTTCTGAAATACAGTGCTAGCTTCACTAAAGAACCGATTTCTGTTATCTATTTTACTGTATCAAGTTTCTGCTAGTGTAGCGGATGTTGTTGCATTCCAGTTATGACGCGTTCGTGTTTTCATCCATGATTTTGGCACGTTCCAACCGATGTGCATTTATAGCAGAAATGTACAGTACATAAATGTGCTTTGAAATTTGCTAACTCAATGCACCTAAACCGGTGCTGATGCATCTTCACCTCCCCACTGTAATAATAGAGTTACTATTATTTGGCGCATATTTACGTACTACTACTCGTTTCGAAGATCCCTACAGCATGGCTTCCTCAAGTGGTAATACTCAAGACAATATTGTGAAAGAAGCTGAGAGCGCGTCTCTGAGAATGCGATACCGAGAACTAGTACCATCTGAGAACAAGGCATTAAGCATGCTCCGACAGCGCAACATCCTACGTACATCGATGTGGTGTCCCGGTAAGCACGGTGAGTCGTGCGACAGGATAATGAAAGAATGGAAGCGGAAAAACCGAAACGACGTTTGGTGCTGTCCTGCCCATGCATGTCGAAAGCAACTGTCGTTACGTACTGGATGTTCATTCCTATCATTTCCGAATAACCGTGTGCGACATAAGACTAACTTTCCTCTGACTCAGGTGTTGGAAATCATTTGGTTGTTCCTATTAATGAAAGGCACAATTCGCGACGCTGCACAAATTTCTGGCCATAGTACTCACACTATTGTAAATTGGCGGATGATGTGAAGAATGGTATGCACCGGAATTCTAGACCTCCAATCAAAGTTCGTGGGCACCTACCAACAACCAGTCCAGATAGATGAATCTTACTTTTCGGGCCGCAGAAAGTATGGCCGAGGGCGTGTACTACACGGCGAAAAGTTGCGAAAAAAAGGTGATGTCGATGGTGAATCGGAGGAGTGAGGAGCACACCGACACGATGGTGCTGTTTACGATGAAGACGCCAGCGAGTGGCTTTGAGTTGTCGGAATCTACAGCTCAAATAAAATAGTTCGTTTTGTTCGTGTTCAGAACAGGAAACAAGAAAAATTAAGATTTGTGATTGAAAAGTATGTAGAATCGGGCAGTGTGGTGTGGACTGACTCGTTCAGTGCATACAATGATTACTCTCTAGATGGTTACACCCATCAAACCGGTAATCAGTCCAAAAACTATGTGAATCCTAACTCAAGAGTGCACACTCTAGGTATTGAACGTGCGTGGCTCGATGCCAAAAGTTGGTATAAACGAGCACGCGGCAACCGCACGTATCTACAAAGACATTTAAATGAGGCTGCATGGCGTAAGCTGCGTACAAAGGAAACGCGGGACGGAACTTTGTTTTCTGCGTTTTTGAATGACCTCCAACGTAGTACTACTACGTAAAAGTTCGGTTTCAGTCAGCTAGTCTGTCAGTCATACTCGCTGTTTTATTAAACGTTGGAAGCAACTCAAAATGGCAGTGGGGAGGTGAATTTGCATCAGCACCCCTAAACCTGCCAACATTCCTATTCCATTTGCAAGTCCATTCGAAGTATCGCGTGAAGTTGCAGGTACCGAAGGTAAGAGTAGAAACAAGCAAGAATACATTTCTCTACTAACCGGTGTTAGATAGATACGAATTTGATGTTTTTTGTTTTCACTGTTGCTGTTGCAGGTTGCTGATTTTTTCTGCGTGATTACTTGGAATGCGTTCAATACCAGTAATTGCAGGAGTTAATTCTATGTATTTCACGATACAATTCATAGTATTTCTTGTTGTATTAGACGGAATTTCAGGGTAGATAGCTTCACATATCTAATATCCACTTGTACGTCCTCTCTTCTCCATTTTCTACAATTTAGTCCATCTTCTGAACTGTTTAATGGGTTGAACACTATGAGTGATAGGGTACTTCGAAAAAGAATCTGGATTTTACTTTTCAATTTTTAGGAGCTCAATCTAGACAATGTGTCCTCTTACATCAGCTGGAGTAGCTTTCAAAAACACGCTCGATTCTCTAATACGCATTCGAATCTCATACTATACTATTCTGGAGCAGCATCATGTTTCTTACCTACAGAAATGGAATCTGACAAGCAGTAGATGATAGGTGCAATTTTGAATGTTGAATTGCTGAACAAGCTTATTATGTCTGTTATTTTTCAGATCCATCTGAACTCAAGTTGATTAGTACAGGTTGAATTTCATTAAATTGGTTCGATTCAGTAATCTAATGAATTAGATAAGGTTTCCGGGAATCGAACAAAACCAATTCTCTTATTTCAGGATCAATTTCTGGATGTGTTTAGAAATGAGCCCTGAAAGAAATGACTAAAACATAGTCAGAATAACTATACCAATGTATCGAATCCGGAATATAAATCAGGGAACGGAAACAATCAATTGTAATTGCATTTAAATGAAAATTTAAAATATTTTTGTTTGATTTAACTTAGCCTCTGAATATTGATTTAATTTGGTAACCCATCTGCTATTGCAATTTTGATTTTGGCAGCATTCCCACACAAAAATGACCTCCTTACTAGGAGTTACTACCTCAAAAATAGCTGTTGAAGTTCTATGGTGAAATCAAGGAGACCAAACTGGAGAGTCATTCTCGATCAGCAGGTAAAGCTCTCCGGCAGGCTACATTCGTACTCCACAATTCTCCAAAAAGAAAATTTGTCGAGAAAGAAGAATAATAATCTGAGAAAAGACCAGGATAAAGCAATCCGTTTTGGCGCTTAAATTCATGGCAGGCTTACAGTAGTACTAAATCGCTGAATAAACTCTACGACGATCCGTTCATGAAGCTGGGAAAAAATCATTTGGAAATTCAAAATTATTTCCTATCTCCCTTGCAACCTACCAAATCTGCAGAGCTATCTTTCACTTTATTAAGTATGTTTTGATTCTAGGAAGTACGATTTCACACGTTGAAGAGTCGATGTAAGAGGAATTTTCTGAATAATAATAAGTTTCCTGCAAAAGCTTGTTCAATGAATGCCTGGATGAGCTGGTTAAATCGATGAGAATCAGGTTGCTAAGAAATTGATGGGAAACAACGGCTCCGTTGAGCATGACAGTTGAACATTGAATTGTATGCACTAGTTAAGTGTTGTCGTCAGCTACTGCAAGAATCAAAAAGTTTTAGAGTCTTTACTCATATTTGTTAGTCTCTAGGCTAAATTTGCTGAGGATAGCAGCGGAGGAGATCCGCTTCCAAGTGAAGCAGGTGAAGTTAGTATCATAGTTTAAATACTAGAAATACCAAATTTAAGCTACCTTCGTCAGAAGCTAAAACTTGAAGTAACTTAAATGTTGAAAAACGACAAATCTATGACAACGACTCTAAAATCTCTTCAAAAGATTATTACTAAGGTTGAAGGACATAGAATGATTGAACTGCTTTACGAAATAAAACTGATTTCACCACATTAAAAATTTGAGCAACTAGATGGCATGGGTACGCACGTATATTCATTTGATTAGCTAAATGTGCAATTGTAACAGATAATATTTAGTTAAAATGAAGTAAAGGAAGCTGGTGCGGTCCGCAATAGACATATTCCGAGTAGCTGGGTGAATAGGTAGATTGGAAATCTTCTGTCTGGATAGAATTAATAGTAACTTCCGTCGACTCACACAGAGAAGGGCTAGTGCCCCAGTAGTCTACTCGGTACATCACCTACC
>JAAUYH010052112.1_pt1 | contig 24989 bp, 22 predicted proteins | sample 7278061 | NCBI WGS metagenome assembly JAAUYH01 (sample SAMN14350203, study PRJNA611818) | marine sediment metagenome | isolation source: surface marine sediment (0.6m) | place: French Polynesia: Moorea | collected 2018-08 | reverse complement strand
TGTTGCGCCCGCCCTGCTGCATCTGCTCCCAGGCATGGGCGAGCGCAACAAGGGGCCGACACCGCCGGGGTATCGGTGGACATATGACGGGGAGCCTTAGGAGTTAGGCTCGATCAGGATGGCGCGGAAGTCGTTGACGTTGGTGAGTGTAGGACCGGGCGTGACCTGGGCGTCGATCCTTTCGAAGAAAGTATGGCTGTCGTTGCGGGTGAGGTAGTCCGACGGGTCGAGGCCCTTTGCGTGGGCTTGGGTGAGGGTGTCGGGGGCGACGATGGCCCCGGCGACCTCGGCCGCGCCGTCGACGCCGTCGGTGTCGCAGGCGATGAGGTGGATGCCTTCTTGACCGTTCAGGGTGATCGCGGCGGAGAGGGCGAATTCGGCGTTCGGACCGCCGATGCCGCCGCCGCGACCGGAGACGGTGCATTCGCCACCGGAGAGCAGGAGAACGGGCGGGTCGGTGGGTTTCAGGGTGCGTTGCAGGGCGAGGGCGTCGCGTGCTTGGGCGGCGCCGAGGTCCTTCGCCTCGCCTTCCAGCGCGTCGCCGAGGATCTGGACGTTGATGCCCTCGGCGCGCGCGAGGGTTGCGGCGGCTTCAAGGGATTGCGCGGGTGCGGAGATGACGCGGTTCTCGGTGGTGGCGAGGCGGGGGTCGCCGGGTGGGAGGACTCCGGAGCCCGTGTTGAGAACCTCGGCGATCGAGGCGGGCGGGGTGATGTTGTAGCGGGCGAGGATGGCTTGCGCGTCGGCGGGGGTGCTCGCGTCGCCGACGGTGGGGCCGGAGGCGATGAAGGCGGGGTCGTCGCCGGGCACGTCGGAGATCATCAGGGCGAGCATTTGCGCCGGGTGCGCGGCGGCGGCGAGCTGGCCACCTTTGACCAGGCTGAGATGTTTGCGGACCGTGTTCATCAGGTCGATCGTGGCGCCAGACGCGAGGAGTTGGCTGTTGAGCTCTTGTTTTTCGGCGAGGGTGATGTTGTCGGCGGGGGCGATCAGCAGGGCGGAGCCGCCGCCGGAGATCAGGGCGAGGACGAAATCGTCGGGGCCGAGGGTGTTCAGGAGGGCAAGCATGCGGCGCGTGGCGGCCGCGCCGGCAGCGTCGGGGACGGGGTGGGCGGCCTCGACGATCTCGATGCCTTCGCAGGGGCGGGCGTAGCCGTAGCGGGTGATGACGAGGCCCTCGCAGGGGCCCCAGGTTGCCTCGACGGCCTCGGCCATGCGGGCGGAGGCCTTGCCGGCACCGATCACGACGACACGGCCGGAGGGCTTTGGCGGCAGCGCCTTGGGGATGGTCAGCATCGGATCGGCGGCGGCGACGGCGGCGTCGAAGAGGCGACGCAGGAGGGTTTTGGGGTCGGTCATGGGGCGGGTGCTTAAGGAGAGTCCGGGGCTTTGACTAGGGGAGCGAGATGCGGCGGTTCTCGGCGTCGGATCGGTAGGCGGCCTCGCAAAGGCGGACAACGGTGAGGTAGTCGGCGGCTTCGTTCTCGAGGGTGCCGTTGCGTGTGTGTGCGGCGACGACGTGGCCGATCAGGGCGGCAACACAGCCGCCGCCGAAGCTGTTTTGGTCGATGGGTTCGGGGATGTCGATGGGCTCGGGATCGGCAGCTCCGAATGGGCGGAACCAGAGCTTGCCGGAGCCGTCGAGGGACAGCGCGCCGGCCTCACCCTCGATCACCATCTCACCCATCGTGGTGCGGGGATTGTCGGCGACATGGTCGGAAAGGCGGTTGCCGTCGAAGATGGTTTGCACGCCGCTGGCGTGGGACATGATCAGTTGGCCAGCGTCCTCGCCAGCGATCACGGGGTTGAGGCGGCGGAGGTCGGCGTAGATCTCGGTGACCTCGCCGAAGAACCAGCGGAAGAGGTCGAGAAAATGCACGGCGGTTTCCTGGACGAGGAAGCGCTCCATCCCTTGGAAGGTGGGCTGGCGGTCGAGATAGGCGCGCGGGCCACGGCCGTCGCCGGGGCGCAGGGCGAAGCGGGCGGTGTAGACCTGGCCGAGCTTGCCGTCGTCGAGGAAGCGCTTGATCGCGCGGTGCCAGGGTTGGAAACGGAAGTTTTCGTGGATGACGAGGGTGGTGCCGGTCTCGGCGGCGCGAGCGGTCATGGCCTCGGCTTCGGCGAGGGAGCGGCCGAAGGGTTTCTGGCAGATCACGGTGCGGCGGGGGGCGAGGCAGGGCTCCAGCACTTCCGCTTGCGCGGCGGGGGGGACGATGAGGTCGACGATGTCGGGCCGGGTGGTTGCAATGAGCTCGGCGGGGTCGGCATACGCCGGGACGCCGAGGCGGGCGGCCGTTTTGGCGGCGAGGCCCGTGTCGAGGTCGGTAACGCCGACGATGCGCGCGTCCGGGTTGTTCTGCCAGGCACTCAGGTGAAACTGGCTGAAATAGCCCAGACCGACGACGGCGACGTTCAGCATGAAACCCTCCCGCGTGCGGGGTCAGGTTTTCACCGCACGGCGCAGAGCATAGAGCGTGCCGGCGGGGCCAAGCAACTCGAAGGCGACGGTGGTGCCGATTGTCACGGTCAGGATCGTCTCGGCATAGTCGGGAAATTGCTTGGAAGCGATCAGGGCGATGCCGACGGCGACGCCGGCCTGGGGCAGGAGCGCCAGACCGAACCAGGGGCGTTCATGCGCCGGTGCGCCGCCCGCGACGGCGCCGATCCAGCCGCCGACAATTCGGGAGGCGATGCGCAGCACGATATAGGCAAGACCGATGAGGCCGACATGGCGCAGGGCGTCGATCTCGAGCGACGCCCCGGCGAGAATGAAGAACAGGATCATGAAGGGCCACTCGATGTGCTCGATCTCGTGAAAGGCACGCTTGTGGTGCCTCGCGAGGTTCACGATCAGCGCGCCAGCGGTCATGCCGGCGATCAGGAACGAGACCTCGAGCCAAAGGGCAAGACCAGCGCAAAGGAAGACGACGCCGAGCGCTTCGGTCTGCATCGGTTCGCCCTTGCCGAGACGGCCAGTGAGGTAGGACGCAGGCAGGCCGATGGCGGTGCCGAGGCCCAGCGCCCCGCCGATCTCCCACAGCGCGTGGGTCAAGGCGCCGTCGGTGGCGTTGCCGTTTAGCATGCCAACGAGCACGACGATCAGGCTGAACATCATCAGCCCCCAGGCGTCGTCGATGGCGACGATGCCCTTAAGCGTGTCGACGAAGGCACCCTTGAGACCGGATTGCTGGATCACATCCTGGGTCGCCGCGGGCGCGGTGGCGGTGGCGATGGAGCCGAGGATCAGGGCGAGGCCCAGTTCCACCCCCATCAGCCAAAGCCCGGCGCCGACCATGGCGATGGTGACGAAGACCACGGCGACCGAGATCGCGACGATGGTGCGGCCATGGGCGCGCAGGTTCTTCATCGAGAGCGAGCCGCCGAGGATGAAGGCGACCGTGGTCAGGGCGGCGATGGAGAGGAAGTCGTACCAGACGTCGGATTCACTGGGCAGCAGGTCCAGGCCGGAGCTGCCGACGGCGATGCCGCAGAGAAGGAGCAGCGTGACGCGGGGCAGAGGTGTGCGCGCGCCGATCTGGTCGGCGGCGAGGCCGATGAGGAAAAGCCCTCCCAGCGTCAGAAAAAAGGTCGAAAGCTCCATTTGTGTGGGAGCTTTAGTGGTTTAATGCGGGGCGCGCCTTGATCTGGCGCAGATCGGCGGCCGCCATGGGCGACCGCCGCCGGTGGGTCTAGGCAGTCGTGGTGAAGGGCTGGCGCAGGAAGGCGGCCAGCGCCTGGACCTCGTCTTGGATCAGCTCATGCCCACCGGGGTGCCAGAGCATTTGCGGCTTGGTGCCCTGCGCGGTGAACCAGTCCGCCAGCGCCTCGGTCTGCGGGGCGGGGCAGATCGGGTCGCGGCGGCCGGCGGTGATCAGGACGTTGGTCTGCGCCAGGCGCGGCTCGGGGTCCGGCGTCCAGGGGATCAGCGGGTGCAGGAGAGCGAGGTCGGTGAAGAGCTCCGGGTGTTTGAAGGCGACGGCGGCGAGGATGTTGGCGCCGTTGGAATAGCCGAAACCGATGACGCGATTGGTCTCTGTTCTGGCCTTGGCGTCGGCGATGAAGCTCGCCATCGCCTTCGTGCGCTTGGCGAGGTCGTCCATGTCGTAGACGCCCTCTCCGGTGCGGCGGAAGAAGCGGTTCATGCCCATTTCCGAGACATCGCCGCGGGGGGAGATGACATGGGCGTCGGGCAGGATCTGCGAGGCGAGGCCGTGGAACTGGGTCTCGTCCCCACCCGTGCCGTGGAAGGTGAAGACCAGCGGGCCGCCGGTGCCTTGAGTATCTGCGAAGTGGTAGGTCATGGGGTTGTTTCTTTCTTGAGGCGGCGCGACCGGGCGGTGGGCAAGGCGTTTCGAAGCGCCTTGCGAAAGGGCCTTCGAAGGCCCTTTGTCCTCCGGATGCGACCGGAAACGGTTAGTCCGCGATCGGCTCGAGATATTTCGCCTCGAGTGTTTCGCGCAGGTGCTCGTGTTGCGTGGGCAGGCGCAGGGCCTCGCCAAGGTGCGCGGTGTCCTCGTCACGGTCAAAGCCGGGTTCGTTGGTGGCCACCTCGAAGAGCACGCCGCCGGGGGTGCGAAAGTAGATCGCCCAGAAATAGTCCCGGTCGATCACCGGCGTGACCTGATAGCCGGTGTCCATCAGCGCCTTGCGGACCTCGAGCTGTTTCTCGCGGTTCTCGACCGCAAAGGCGATGTGGTGCACGGAGCCTGCGCCCTGGTCCGCACGGGGGGCGCCCGGGAGGGTTTCGATATCGATAACGTCAGCACCGTTGCCGTGGGGGACGGCAAAGCGCGTGGTGTCGCCGTCGGCGTCGACCTCTTCATAGCCCATGAATTTGAGCAGTTCCGCCGACGCGCCGCCGTCCTTGAGCCGCATCGAGGCCGAATGGAAACCACGGATCGCCTCGTCGGCGCCGACGCCGCCGTGGGTCCACGGGGTGCGATCATCCTCCGCCTCGATCAGGGCGAATTCGTCGCCGTCGGGGCCGGAGAAATGCAGCCGCGCCTCGCCGAATTGCGTGGTCTCCTTGAGGTCGGCCACGTCAAGGGCCGAAAGGCGTTCGCGCCAATAGGACAGCGTGCCTTTCGGGACGGCAAAACCGGTGATGCCGACCTCGCCGGTGCCGTGGCGGCCGCGGGGCGAGCCGGGGAAGGGGAAGTAAGTCATCACCGAGCCGGGGGTGCCGATCTCGTCGCCGTAATAGAGGTGATAGACGTTCGGGGCATCGAAATTCACGGTCTTCTTCACCCGGCGCAGGCCGAGCGTCTTGGTGAAGAAGTCGTTGTTGGACTGGGCGGCACTGGCCAGCGACGTGACGTGGTGCAAGCCCTGGATCTGGTTCAGCATATCGGTTCTCCTCTCGCGCGGGCCGTTTAAGCCGCGTTGTGCTTTAGGATGGAATGTCGTTCTCTGCGCGCGAAAGAAAATAGGCATCGTGGCACGCAATCTGTGCAGGAGCGCACGGATTTATGGCGTGTGACGGATGCTCTGTGCGGGAGAAGTATGGACGCCGATTATGTCATCGTGGGCGCGGGCTCGGCTGGCTGTGTGCTTGCGAACCGGCTGAGCGCGCATGGCAAGGTCGTGTTGCTCGAGGCGGGGGGCAAGGACAACTATCACTGGATCCATATTCCGATTGGCTACCTCTATTGCATCGGCAACCCGCGCACCGATTGGGGGTTTCGCACCGTCGAAGAGCCCGGGCTGAACGGGCGCAGCCTGCTTTATCCGCGGGGGCGGGTACTTGGTGGGTGTTCATCGATCAACGGGATGCTCTATCTGCGTGGCCAGGCGGCGGACTACGACCATTGGCGGCAGCTCGGGAATACCGGCTGGGGCTGGGACGACGTGCTGCCCTATTTCAAGAAGTCCGAGGATTACGTAGACGGGCCCGGTGAGATGCATGGCACGGGCGGCGAGTGGCGTGTGGACAATCAGCGGCTGCATTGGCAGGTGCTCGACGATTTCATGGCCGCCGCGGTGCAGGCCGGGCTGCTGGAGACCTCGGATTTCAATACCGGCGACAATGAGGGCGTGGGGTATTTCCGGGTCAACCAACGGGCCGGATTTCGCTGGAATACCGCGCGGGCATTTCTGAAGCCGGTGAAGGACCGGCTGCGGGTCGAGACCCATGCGATGACCGAGAAGGTGCTGGTCGAGGGTGGCCGTGCGGTGGGTGTGCGATATCGCCAGAAGGGCGAGGTGAAGGAGTTGCGCGCGGTACGCGAGGTGATCCTCTGCGCCGGAGCCGTGGGCTCGCCGCAGATCCTGCAGCTGTCGGGCATCGGGCCCGGGGCGCTGTTGCAGGAACACGGGATCGAGGTGGTGCGCGACCAGCCACAGATCGGCGAGAACCTGCAGGACCATCTGCAGATCCGCTGCGCCTACAAGGTGCATGGCGCGAAGACGCTCAACACCTTGTCGGCGAGCCTTTGGGGCAAGGCCAAGATCGCGCTGGAATATGCGGCAAGACGCACCGGGCCGATGTCGATGGCGCCGTCGCAACTCGGCGCCTTTGCGCGATCGGGCCCGGACGTGGCGACGCCCGATCTGGAGTATCACGTTCAGCCCCTGTCGCTCGACGCCTTTGGCCAGCCGCTGCATCCCTTCGACGCGATCACCGCGAGTGTCTGCAATCTGCGGCCCGAAAGCCGTGGGCATGTCCGGATCGCCTCGCCCGAGCCCACCGCGCATCCGGAGATTCGGCCGAACTATCTCTCCGCCGAGAAGGACCGCCGGGTCGCCGCGGATGCGATACGCCTCACCCGACGGATTGTCGGCCAGCCCGCGATGGCGAAGTACAAGCCGGAGGAATTCATGCCGGGCCCCGAGATCGACGGCGATGCGGAACTGGCAAAAGCGGCCGGCGATATCGGTACCACGATCTTCCACCCCGTTGGCACGGTCCGCATGGGGTCCGACCCCGAAGCGCCGCTCGATCCGGAGCTCCGCCTCAGGGGCGTCGATGGCCTGCGCGTCGTCGATGCCAGCGTCATGCCGACCATCACCAGCGGCAACACCAACGCTCCGGTGATCATGATCGCCGAGAAGGCCGCAGACCTCATCCGCGCCAGCTGAATAGCGACAATTCTAAAGGTTAAGTCCCCGTTCATATGGGTCTGCTAGCTAGGACCTTGGGTGAAAATTTGAGGTGGTGGGATGAGCGCGAAAAGCAACGCGCCCGTCATCATCAAGCGTAAGAAGGTCGTCGCTGGCGACGGACACCACGGCGGTGCATGGAAGGTGGCCTATGCCGACTTCGTGACCGCCATGATGGCCTTCTTCATGCTGATGTGGCTGTTGAACGCGACGACGGAAAAGCAACGCAAGGGGATTGCGGATTACTTCAATCCGACGATCCCGATCAACCGGATCTCCGGCGGGGGCGAGGGGTCGTTCGGCGACACCAACATCTTCTCCGAGGAGACGCTGGCACGTGATGGCACCGGAGCGACGAATCGCGCCGCCAGCGAAGAGAACAAGGCGCGCGGCGATACCGGCGCGCAGGACAAGGACAGCGAAGCGGACAATGAGACCGAGGCGCTGAAGCATCTTTCGGATCTGCTGACCGGGCGCAGCGGCGAGAGCATGGCCAGCGACCTTGCTGCACGGCACATCGTCACTCGGCTCAGCGACGAGGGGTTGATCGTCGAAATCTTCGACCTGCCGGGCGTGCCGCTTTTCGACGAAGACGGCACGGAGCCGACCGAGATCATGCAGGAACTGATCACGATGATGGGCTCGGTCTTCGGCCTGGTTCTCAACGAGGTTGCCGTGAATGGCTACACCGCCGCGCAGCCTGCCGTCTTGCGCGACAACCCGGTCTGGGATCTGAGCGCGGACCGTGCCGACAAGGTGCGCCGGATGCTCGCCGAGGCCGGCTTGCCGCCGCGGCGGGTACAGCGGATCAGCGGCTTCGCCGACCGCAAGCCGGTGGCTGACAACCCGATGGCGGTGCGCAACAACCGCATCGAGATGATCCTGCTGCGCGACAAGCGCTGAGAGAGATGTAGGTCGCATTTTATCTGTTAGCCCGCTGTTAAGGCGGGCGCGCTACCGATGGCTGCCAGATGAAAAGGGATGCAGCAGAAAGGCGCGACCCATGACGATTTCTTCCTCTCTCGCCGCGGGTGTGGCCGGGCTCAATGCCAATGCCACCAAACTGGCGACCATCTCCGACAACATCGCGAACTCCTCGACCTACGGCTACAAGCGGTCGGTCGCGGATTTCCACAGCCAGGTCATCGCCGGTAATATCGGCAGCTACTCCGCCGGCGGAGTGCGGTCGACGACGATGCGCCTGATCGATGAACGCGGGCCGCTGATTTCGACGACCAACTCCACCGATCTCGCGGTCAGTGGGCGCGGATTGCTACCGGTCACGACCTCGGTCGCGGTGGCCAACGACAACGGCAACCTGCCGCTGCAACTGATGACGACGGGGTCTTTCCGGCCGGATTCGAACGGCATCCTGACCAATGAAACCGGCCTTGTGCTGATGGGCTGGCCCGCAAATGTAGACGGCACGATGCCAAGCTATCCGCGCGATACGATCGCGGGGCTTGAGCCCGTTCAGGTGAATGTCAACCAATTCGCCGGTGATGCCACGACCCAGATGACGCTGGGTGTGAACCTGCCCGCGACCGAAACCGAGGCCGGTTCGCCGGGCACCGCGCAAGATCTCTCAATCGAGTATTTCGGCAACCTTGGCACGTCGCAGACACTTGATGTGAGCTTCACGCCCACCGTTCCTGCCTCCGGCGCCTCGAACGAGTGGACGATGACCATCACCGACAGTGACTCCGGCGGCGCCGTGGTTGGCGAATACACACTGACATTCGACGATGCGCGCGGCTCGGGCGGGACCTTGCAGTCGGTCGCCACGACGACCGGCGGGGCCTATGATGCCGCCGCGGGAACCATCCAGATCAACGTCGCCGGCGGTCCGATCACGATCGATATCGGCATGCTCGGCGAATCCGATGGCATGACCCAGCTCTCCGACAGCTTTGCACCCGTTCAGATCGAAAAGAACGGCTCTCCGGTGGGCAACCTGACCGGCGTCGAGGTCGATTCGCAGGGTTTCGTGCATGCGATCTATGACGCGGGTTTCACGCGCAGGATCTATCAGATCCCTCTGGTCGATGTGCCAAACCCCAACGGGCTCATCGCGATGTCGAACCAGACCTACCAGGTCTCGCCGCCCTCCGGTTCCTATTTCCTCTGGGACGCCGGTGATGGCCCTGTGGGTGAGGTTGCCGGCTACAGCCGCGAGGAGTCCGCGACCGACGTGGCGAACGAACTGACCCAGCTGATCCAGACCCAACGGGCCTATTCCTCGAACGCCAAGGTGATCCAGACGGTGGATGAAATGCTGCAGGAGACCACCAATATCAAGCGCTGATGCTTGATCGGATTGGCAGAACGCCATGAGCATCTCGGGTTCCCTCCATACCGCCCTCTCGGGCCTGCACGCGGTCAGCCGCGCGGCAGAGACCGTCTCGTCGAACATCTCGAACGCGATGACCGAAGGATACGGGAAACGCGAGGTGCTCTTGTCGTCCGAGGTGCTGGCGGGCACCGGGTCGGGCGTGCGGGTCGACGGCGTCCGTCGCCACTCGGACCCGGCGCTCATAGGCAACCGCCGGATCTCCGAGGCGCAACTGGCCCGGGTCGAGGTGCGGGCGGAATTCCTGTCCACCCTGGAGATCGCGATCGGCATGCCGGACACCCCTGGCTCGCTGTCGGCGCGAATGACGGAGTTCGAAAGCACGCTCATCGCCGCGGCCAGCCGCCCCGACAGCGAGGCGCGGCAACTTGCGGTGGCGAACGCGGCCTCGGCGCTCGCAGGCCAGCTCAACGCCGCCTCCGACGGCATCCAGGCCGAGCGCATGCGCGCCGATCAGGGTATCGCGCAGGGTGTCGAAACGTTGAACGCCTCGCTGCAACGAATTTCGGAACTCAACGTTCAGATCGTGCGCCTCGGCAGTACGGCGCAGGATCCCTCGGCCCTGATCGACCAGCGCCAGCGCCTGATCGACGGCATCGCGGATCTGATCCCGATCCGAGAGGTGCCGCGAGACAATGGCACGATCGCGCTCTACACGCCCGGCGGTGCGATCCTGCTCGACGGTAAAGCCGCCGAGATCGGGTTCACGCCTGCGGGCGTGATCACACCTGACATGACATTGGCCTCGGCCGCCCTCTCGGGACTGACGATCAACGGGCGGCCGGTCTCGACCAGCGCCGAGAACGGTCCGATCGCGGGCGGCAAGCTCGCCGGGCTCTTCGCCGTGCGGGATGAACACGCCCCGGCCGCGCAGGAACGGCTCGACGCGGTCGCGCGGGACCTGATCGAACGCTTCGCCGATCCGTCGGTCGATCCGACCCTGGCCGTCGGCGACCCGGGGCTTTTCACCGATAACGGCGCGGCTTTCCTGCCAGCTGACGAGCTTGGCCTCGCGGGCCGGATTTCGCTCAATGCTCTGGTGGATCCGTCCGCCGGAGGCGCGCTCTGGCGCCTGCGCGACGGGCTCGGCGCCGCAACCCCCGGCGACCCCGGCAACGCCACGCAACTCAACGCCCTGACCGACGCCCTGACCGCGGCTCGCACCCCGGCCTCGGGCGGCTTCCTCGTGCCTCGCTCCGCCGCCGGGCTGATGGGCGATCTGCTCTCGGGCGTCTCGGTCGACCTGCAGGGGGCACTCACCGAACAAAGCTTTGCCCGTGCCCAAACCGACACGCTGATCGGCCAGGAACTGCGGGGCGGCGTCGACACGGACGAGGAGATGCAGAAACTCCTGCTGATCGAGCAGGTCTATGCCGCGAACGCCCGGGTCATCTCGACAATCGACGAGCTGATCCAGACCCTGTTGAGGCTTTGATCCATGACAGCATTTTCCATTGGCGATCTCGCCCAGACCTTCCACGCCCGCCAGCACCAGTTCCAGCTCAAGACCGATCTGCAGCGCCTCGGCACAGAGTTGACGACCGGCGAAACCTCGGACCTCTTGAAGGCAACCGGCGGCGATCTCGGCGCGCTTGCCGGGATCGACCACGCACTCGGTACGCTTCAGGCGCATAAGGTGGCCACGGATGAGGCCGGGCTATTCAGCTCCACCGTGCAGCGGGTGTTCGAGACCGTGCAGGACACGACCTCGGATCTCGGCCCGTCGCTTTTGCAGGCTGGTGCCTCGCAACAGGCGACCCTGATTCAGACCGCCGCCGTGGACGCCAAGGCGCGGTTCGAGACGGTGATTTCGGCGCTCAACACTCAGGTCGCGGACCGGTCGGTCCTCGCCGGTGTCGCGACGGGTACTCCGGCCCTCGCCGACGCCGAAACCATGCTCGCCAGCCTCACTGCCGCCATCGCCGGGGAGACCACCGCGGCCGGGGTCGAGGCCGCCGTTATCGCCTGGTTCGACACCCCTGCCGGCGGGTTCGAGACGATCGGCTACACTGGCAGCGACACGGCTTTGGCCCCTTTCCGCATCGGCCCGCTGGAATCGGCGGAACTTTCCATCACCGCGCAGGATCAGGAGGTCCGCGACACGCTCAAGGGCTACGCAATGGCCACGCTCGTGGCCGAAGGCGCGCTCTCGGGCGACCATCCCCAGCGTGTGGCCCTCCTAGAAGCCGCCGCGACCCAGCTGATCACCAGCGACCGGTCGCTCGCCGAGCTGCGCGCCGCCGTCGGCAGCATCGAGGCCCGGATCGACACCGCCGCCGCCCGCAACGAGGCCGAGGGCACGGCTCTGGAACTTGCGCGCAACGAGATCGTTTCCGTCGATCCCTACCAGACCGCCTCGGAGCTGCAGCAGACGCAAACCCAGCTGGAGACCTTTTACGCTCTCACCGCGCGTCTCTCGCGCCTGTCCCTTGCGGAGTATCTGAGATGAACCGTCTTGTCCTGGCCTTGCTGATTTCCATGCTCGCCACGGCCGCCGCCGCGTCCTCGGTCCGGATCAAGGACCTCGTGGAATTCGACGGTGTGCGAGGAAACGACCTGGTGGGGTACGGGCTCGTCGTGGGGCTCAATGGCACCGGCGACGGCATCCGCAACGCGCCCTTCACCGAGGAGATCATGTCGAACATCCTCGAACGGCTCGGCGTCAACGTCACGGGGGAACAATTCCGTCCCAAGAACGTCGCCGCCGTTTTCGTGACCGCCGAACTCCCGGCCTTTTCTCGCGCGGGGTCGCAGATCGACGTCACGGTTTCGGCGATTGGCGACGCCAAGAGCCTCTTGGGCGGGACTCTGGTGATGACGCCTTTGAACGCCGCGGATGGGCAAATCTATGCCGTGGCTCAAGGCACGGTGATCGCGGGCGGTGCCGCGGCCGAGGGCGATGGCGCAAGCGTCGTGCAGGGTGTACCGACCGCCGGAGTGATCCCCTCGGGCGCGCGGGTCGAGCGCGAGATTGAGTTCGAATTCACCGATCTCACCACCATCCGCCTTGCCCTGCGTACCCCCGACTTCACCACTGCGGGGCGGATCGAGAACATGATCAATGCCGATCACGGCCGGGTCGTGGCGCGGATGATCGACGCTGGGACGGTGGTCGTCGATATCGGCGCCACCGGCGCGATTTCCCCGGCGCACGCCATGGGCCGGATCGAGAACCTCGCGGTCGAACCGCAACGCCGCGCGCGTGTGGTGGTCGACCAGCGCTCGGGCACCATCGTGCTGGGCGAGGACGTCCGGATCTCGCGCGTCGCGGTCAGCCAGGGCAACCTGACCTTGCGGATCGAGGAGACGCCTGTCGTCGTGCAACCCAACCCCTTTGCCGAGGGGCAATCGGTGGTGGTGCCGCGTACGCGCGCCGAAGTGCAAGAGGAGCCCGGGATCGGTCTTGCAGAGGTTGCGGGTGGCACGTCTCTGTCGGAAGTGATTGCAGGCCTCAATGCCCTCGGCGTCTCTCCGCGCGACATGATCGACATCCTCAAGAGCATCAAGGCCGCCGGGGCGTTGCATGCAGAGTTCGTCGTGAGGTAGGCGGCTCACGGGCCGCGTCTGACGCGCTGGCCTTGCGCGAAGTCCCGCGTATCATCGGGTTTGCACGCAGGGATTTCCAGCGCGCTGTTCCGTCCGGACCGTGTCACTGGCAAGTGACCGGATTCCAATTGTCCGAAGTAGCCTTTCAACCTCACATGGTCATGATTGCAGGGTGATCTCGACGCAAACTGTGCTCTGCGCGGCAAAGTGACCCGCTTGCCTCTGAACCGCCACAAGAACGGGTGAGTCCGGGTCTTCAGACAGGTGACTGTGCTGGAGTTTCTTCTCCGCGTTCCGATTGCCTGAGGGGGGTTTGACCTCGTGCGGAGAGCTTGGCTGTTTGCCGTTCAAGTTTGGCGGCGCGATTCACGAGTCGCCGGGGGCACCACCAGAGCTCTCAGAAATAGCTGCGGACCAGGGCGCCGGAGACGAGGCTCCAGCCGTCGGCCACCACGAAGAAGGAAAGCTTGAAGGGAAGCGAGACGATCGCCGGGGGGACCATCATCATGCCCATCGACATCAGCACCGCGGCAACGACGAGGTCGATGATCAGGAACGGCAGGAAGATCAGAAAGCCGATCTGGAACGCGCGTTCGATTTCACTCAGCAGGAAAGAGGGGACCAGGATCGAGAGGTCGGAGTTCTGGGCGGGGGGTGCGATGGCGGCGGGGTCGCGCAGGGAGGCGAGGCTGGCGAAAGTGTCGGGATCGACCCGGGCGGACATGAAGACGCGAAACGGGTTCATCGCCTCGGTGAAGGCGGCCTCGACCTCGATCTGGCCGTCGATCAGGGGCTGTGCGCCGAGACGCCAGGCCTCGGCGAACACCGGCTCCATCACGAAATAGGTCAGGAAGAGCGCCAGAGAGATGATCAGCATGTTGGGCGGCGATTGCTGCAGGCCGATGGCTTGCCGCAGGATCGCCAGCACCGTCACGATGAACGGGAAACAGGTGATCATAATCGCCAAACCCGGCACGAGGCTCAGCAGCGTGATCAGGACGATAAGCTGGATGCTGCGTGCGGCCAGGGATCCGTCTTCACCGAGTGAGATCGAGATGTCCTGCGCCAGCGCCGGTCCTGCGACCAGCAACACGAACGTCAGAACCGAGAGGCGTGCAACGTGCTGCAAGGGGATCAGAGACCGCCCGCGAGGTCGGCGACATCCGTCAGGCGAACGGCGAGCTGGCCCGCGGCATCGCCGTCGAGTTCTTCGAGTTGACCGCGGGCGATGAGCTTGTCGCCGACATAAAGCTCCACCGGGTCCTCGACGCGTTTGTCGAGCACCAGCACGGCATCCTTTTCCAGCGCTAGCAGGTCTTTCACGCGGGGATGGGCGCGACCGACGGAGACGGTGATCTCGATCGGGACTCGGGTGAAGGGATGCGCCGGCTCGGCGCCGGCCTCGGTGTGGTCCTGCTCAGCCATGTTTCAGGGTCCTTTCGTTGATCTCGAAAAGCGCGTCGAACGCAGCCTTGATGCTGTCGAGCGCGCCGGAAAGGTCGATCTGGCGTTCGGTCTTGCCGATGCGCAGATGCGCCTGGCCCTCGGCCATAGAGGGCTCTTCGCGCAGTTTGATGGCGGATGAGCCGTGGCTCGCGAGATGCGGCTCTAGGGCTGCGCGGCTGGCCGGAGCGACGACGAGTTCGATTGGCGTATCCGCAGCCTCGTCGATCAAGGGACGGAGTTCCTCGAGGATCGTCGGGCCGAGAGCGTCACGCAGAAGCTCGGGTAGTAGCCGGTCGGTCAGCTGCTCGAGCAACGGGTGCATCGACTGGATCACATGGGCGCGGGCCTCATGGAAGGTGAAGGAAAGCTCTTGCAGGCTGCGGGCAAAATCGGCGCCGATGCGGTCTTGCTCGGCACTTTCGGCGCGGGCGGCGTCGTCCCAGCCGGCCTGGTAGCCGGTTTCATAGGCGGCCATCCGGTCGGCCTCTGTCAGTTCCATAGAAGGGGACGACGAGTCCGGCAGTGCGGACGGTTGGGCGAAGTCCTCCAAAACCACGGCGGGCATCAGGCTTTCTCCTCTTCGTCCTCGAGCCAGCTGCGCAGGATCTCGACGGATTCCTCGCGCCGGTCTTCGATCAGAGCCCGCAGGCGCTGGACCGGATCGGCCTCGGGTTCTGCCTCGGCGGGCAAGACGGGTGCTTCACTCTGGCCACCGACGACGGCCATTTGCGGTACCGGGGCGGCCGGGTCTTCGATCTCGCCGGTGAGGGCCTCTGGGCGCGGTTCGATGCGCGCGTCGGGGCGTGGCTCCGCGCGGCCGGAGGTGGTTTCAGGGGTTATCTGCGCGAGAGGAATCCCGGCGGCCTCGGGCGGCGGTGGAGCGAGGGCAGCTGTCGCGGGTAGCGGCCGCGCGGCAAGGATCGGCCGGACGACGAATAGACCCAGGGCCAGGGCGACGACGGCCAGTACGGCGACCTGAATCAGGGCCATGGTGTCGAGTTGCATTGCCGAGAAGAGCGACGGGTCCGGTTCGGGCGGCAACTCACCCAAGGGCACGAACTCCATAGATTTCAACGTGATGGTGTCGCCACGCGCCTCGTCGAAGCCCACGGCGGACGCGACGAGTTCGCGCAGTGCTTCCATTTCGGCCTCGGGGCGCGGCTGCCAGGTTTCGGCGCCTGTGGCAGCATCCGGCACACGGATGCCGTCGACGAGCACCGCCACCGACACACGTTTGATCGCACCGGGGGTGCGCAGGACCTCGCGCGTGGTCTCGGCGACCTCATAGTTGATCCGCTCGCGCGATTCGCTGTTCTCGCTGCGGCTGGTGGAATCGCCGCTTGCCGCATCGCCTTCCGGCAGGTTGCTGGCCACGGTCACGCCGCCCGCCTGGCTGCCGCTGGAAGAATTCGAACGCTCCTCGGTCTCAGAACTGATCGCGACCCGGCTTTCGGGATCGAATCGACGTTCCACGATCGCCTCGCGCTCGGTCACCGTTTCGACACTGACCTCCACGACGGCATTGCCGATCCCGACGCGCGCCTCCAGAAGCCGCTGGATGTTGCGCCGCAATTCGACCGCGCGTTCGTTGACCGAACCTGCGCCGGTGGCCGGATCGTCACCCGCAACCACGACGCCGTTGCGCCCGTCGATGATCGAGACATCCTCGGGCGCAAGCCCGGCCACCGCTGAGGCCACGAGGAACTTCAGCGCCATCGCCTGGGGTTGCGCGATATTGCCCGATTGCCCGGTTACGGTGACCGAGGCGGTGGGCCGGATATCGCGCTGGAACGGGTTGCTGGAGGGGTTGGAAATATGGACCCGCGCGGCCTTGATCTTGGGGCTTGCGGTGATGGTGCGCGCCAGCTCGCCCTCCTTTGCGCGCCAATAGGCGGCGTCGAACATTTGCGAAGTGGTGCCGAAGCCGGTGAGCCCGTCGAGCAGTTCGTACCCCTGTCCGTTATTCGCTGGCAGCCCCTCGGAAGCGAGTGTCATCCGCAAAGCGTCACGCTGCGCCGAATCGACGAAGATCGAGCCCTGACGCACGTCGTAGGCCACACCGCGCTGATCTAAGGCTGCCACGACGTCGCCCGCCGCCCCGGGCTCCAGCCCGGCGTAGAGAAGCGCCATAGACGGCTGCGCAGCCATGCGGGACAGGCCCAGAACGGCCGCGAACATCGCGATCGTCGCGCCCACCACGATGATACGGCGGCGCAGGCTCAGCGCGGACCAGACCGACACAATCTGCTGCAAGACGGATCTCCTTCTGAAAACCGTGAGGCCACATTTGAACGATCCGCCTTAACAATCGGTTAGTCCTGTTGTGGCTATAGCTGAGGTGACCCGAAAGATCGGAGCCTCGCATGGCCGACGAAGAAGAGACCGAGGAAGAACCGCCGAAGAAGAAGTCGAAGCTGCCTTTGATTCTTGGGCTGGTGCTCGCGCTCGTGCTGGGCGGGGGCGGGTTCTTCGCGGTTTATTCCGGAATGATTCTCGGCGCGAAGGACGAGGGCGGGCATGTGGCCGAGGCCAAGCCCAAGGCGGGCTCGCTGCCGGATGTCGCCTTCGTTCCGATCGACCCGCTGGTGATCAATCTCGGCCAGAGCGGCGGCAACCGGCACCTGAAATTCCGTGCCCAGCTCGAGGTGGATCCGACCCATCAAGGCACCGTGACGGAGCTTTTACCGCGCGTGGTGGATGTGCTCAACGGGTATCTCCGCGCGGTCAGCATGGCCGATCTCGAGGAACCCACAGCGCTGATCAAGCTGCGTGCGCAGATGTTGCGCCGGGTGCAGATCGTCACGGGAGAAGGCCGCGTGCGCGATCTTCTGGTTATGGAATTCGTACTCAACTAGAGGGCAAGATGGACCTTATCGCTGATATTCTCCTGATCGCCGGAGCCATTGGGGCCGCTTTCTATTGTATCGTGCTGGCCCGGCGGTTGAACCGGTTCACCGATCTCGAAAAGGGCGTGGGCGGGGCGATTGCGGTGCTCTCGGCGCAGGTCGACGACATGACGAAGACCTTGGAAAAGGCACAAGGCACGGCGAACGGGTCCACCGATTCCCTTCAGGCGCTGACCGAGCGGGCCGAGGGTGTCGCGCAGCGGTTGGAGCTTTTGGTGGCGTCGATGCATGATCTGCCGGAGACCGCACCCGTGCCCGAGCAAGAGATTCAACCGCTGCGCACTTCGTCCGAAACGACTGCTAAACCCGCGGCGCCCCCAGAGGCTGAGGCGACGGTCTTCCGCAGCCATCGCGTTTGGCACAAGGAGGCCGCGGAATGAGCGCCAGAAGACGCACGAGCCGCGCCGGGCGCGGGGCCTTATGGTTGATCGCCGGGTTGCTTCTGGCCTCCGGCATCATGCGCTTCGCGACCGGCGCGGGCCCAGCGATCGCGCGTGAGGTCGGGCAAATGGTCAACCCGGCGCCGGTCGAGGTCGATGCCGGTGTCTCTTGCGAAACGCCGGAGGATATCGCGACGGTTTTGGACGCCCTGGCCGAGCAACGCGCCATGCTTGATGCCCGTGAAGAGGCGATCGCGGACCGAATCGCGGCGCTGAACCTGGCGGAACAGGAGATTCGCGAGAATCTTGCGGCGCTGGAGACGGTGGAAGAGGAGCTGAAGGCAACTCTGGCGCTCGCGGACCAAGCCGCCGAGGGCGATCTGGCACGGCTCACCGCAGTCTACGAGAACATGAAACCCAAGGAAGCGGCAGCGCTTTTTGAGGAAATGGCGCCGGAATTCGCCGCCGGCTTCCTCGGCCGGATGCGCCCGGACGCGGCGGCGGCGGTGATGGCGGGGCTGTCGCCGGAAACGGCCTACACGATCAGCGTGGTTCTCGCCGGGCGCAACGCGAAGGTGCCCACGGAATAGGCGTGCTCACGCAGTCTTAACTCTCTTCTGCAAAGGTCCCCGCACGTTTTGCAGCTAACCGGAGGTTTGCCCAAATGATCGGCATCATTGGCATTCTCGTGATCTTCGTCATGGTCTTCGGTGGCTACCTTGCCGCCGGCGGCAAGATGGGCATCATCCTCAAGTCGCTGCCCTACGAATTTACCATGATCGGCGGCGCGGCCGTGGGCGCCTTCGTAATTTCGAACGACATGGCCGCGATCAAGCATACGCTGAAAGACATCGGCAAGGTCTTCAAGGGCGCCAAGTGGAAACATGAGGATTACCGCGATCTACTCTGCCTGCTCTTCGAACTCATCCGCCTCGCCCGTCAGAACGCGGTGGCGCTGGAAGAGCATATCGAAAACCCCGAGGAATCCTCGATCTTCGCCCGCTACCCCAAGATTCTCTCGGACCGCGAGGCCGTCGATCTGATCTGCGACACACTCCGGTCCGCCTCGATGAACTACGACGACCCGCACCAGGTCGAGGAGGTGCTGGAAAAGCGGATGGAGGCCAACCTGCACCACGCGATGCATTCCAGCCACGCGCTACAGACTGTGGCCGATGCGCTGCCCGCGCTGGGGATCGTTGCGGCGGTTCTGGGTGTCATCAAGACAATGGGCTCGATCGACCAGCCGCCGGAGATTCTCGGCAAACTGATCGGCGGCGCGCTGGTCGGTACCTTCCTCGGCGTGTTTCTCGCCTACGGCCTCGTCGGTCCGTTTGCGACCAAGGTGAAGGCGGTTGTCGAAGAGGACGCACATTTTTACCAGCTGATCCGCGAGGTTCTGGTAGCCAATCTGCACAACCACGCCACAAATATCTGCATCGAAGTCGGGCGCCAGAATACGCCAAGCCACTGCCGCCCCAGCTACTCCGAGGTAGAAGAGGCACTGAAAGCCACCAAGCAGGAGGCGGCATGATCCGCTGGCTATTCGTCGTCCTAGCGGCCTGGCCGACGGTTGCGGCGGCGCAATCGATAACCGTGCAATCCGGCGAACATGCCGATTTCTCCCGCCTGGTGATCCTGACCCGAGACCTGCCAGAGTGGCAGTTCGGCCGGGTCGAGGACGGGTACGAGCTTCGCACTGACGCCACCGACTGGGCCTATGATCTCGCCCGGGTTTTCGACCTGATCCCAAAGAAGCGGATCGCCGCGATCAGCGATCTGGGCGAAGGTCGGCTGCGTCTCACCGTGAATTGCGAGTGCCATGCGGACGCTTTCGAGATCCGCAGCGGACTGGTGATCGACATCAAGGACGGAGCCGCTCCCGCGACAGCGCGTTTCGAGGAACCCTTGGCGAAGATCACGCCGAAGGAAACCGCCGACCATCCGGTCTTCCCGTCCGACCCCGTCGATATCTTCGCCCTTCCGAGCTTGCGCGCTCAGTGGCCCGCTCCGACGCAGGACAGCCCGACGCAGGGACTTGCGGCTACTCCGCCGGACTCGCATGACACCCAGAACCGCGTCATCGAGGCTCAAGCGGCCCTGCTTGAGCAACTCAGCCGCGCCGCGGGGCAAGGCCTGATCACACCCAGTGCAGGCATCGCGCCGACACCTGTCACAGAAAGGCCGGCTCCTACCACCGTGCAAAACGAGCCTATGGAAAAGGACCCCGCAGACACCGTGCATATGGTGCCCGATTCATCAGTTGAGACAGAGGCCGTGGACATTGCTCCGGACGTCGCGAATATCCGCGTCACCTCGGCCGTGGAGGTATTTCAGTCCCTCCAATCGGATCCAGAACCTTTAACATCCGAGGGCGAAAACTGCCGACCCGACGACCACTTCGCCATCGCGGACTGGGGCGTCCCGATCGACAGCGGCGCCACCTTTTCGGACTTCCGCGCCCAGATCGTCGGTGAATTCGACAGTGCCGACCCAGAAAGCGTCGAAGCTCTCGTCAAATACTACATCTACCTCACCTTTGGGGCCGAGGCGCGGGCGCTTCTGTCCGCCTTCGATACTGAAATCCCGGACGCCGGCCTGCTTCATTCCCTGGCCGAGATCATGGATAATGGCGTCGCGAGCAACCAACGGCCCTTGATCGATGAGCTTGGATGCGAGACGAGCGGCGCTCTGTGGGCAGTGCTCGCCCGCCCGTCGCTCGGCCGCGGCGACAGGGTCCCGGTCGATGCGGTAATCGCCGCCTTCGCCGCAATGCCCTTGCACCTTCGGCGCCATCTGGGCCCCGGGCTTGCGGAGCGGTTTCTCACCTTTGGTGACACCGACACGGCAACCGCCATCCGCAACGCGATCGCCCGCGCGCCCGGCGACCATGGAGAGGCCCTCACCCTTTTGGACGCAGAGCTCGCGCTGATGGCAAGCGCGGGGGACGCGGGCGGTGAAACGCTGCCCAAGCTTGTCGCATCCGGCGGGGATATCGCCCCGCGCGCTCTGGTCCGTCTACTTGACGCCACTCTCGACAAAGGCGGCGACTTCGCGCCATCGCTGATCGAAACGGCCGCGGCCCTGGCCTTCGAACACCGCGGCACACCCTTGGGGTCAGAACTGGCCCGCGTCCATATCCGCAGCCTTGTCCATGCCGGCCAGTACAAGGCCGCCACGGAAGCGATGGATTCCAGCGCGAAGCAGGACACCCTCGACAGCAATGCGATCGATCTGCTCAATCAGGAGCTCTTCATCCGTGCCGCCCAACATGCAACACCTTCCGATTTTCTTACCCTGGTGTTGAGCCGACCTACTGGAGATGGAGAGGGCGCCCAAGCCGACACCGCCCGCCACAGCGTCGCTGAACGTCTTCTGGATCTCGGTTTCGCAAAAGAGGCGCGCGATCTGCTCGCCGAGGATACTGCCGTGCCGACGTCGGCGGACCGGATTCTCTTTGCACGGTCCTTCTTGTTGAACGGGCAGCCCGATCTCGCCATCGGCTATCTTGTCGGCCTCGACGACCCGGCGGCAAAGGCCCTGCTCGGCCGTGCGCACGAAGACGCCGGATCCCATGAAAGTGCAGCCCGCGTTTACGCCTCTATTCAGGATTCAGAGGCCGAAGCCCGTGCGATCTGGCGTAGCGAGAACTGGAACGCCGCGCGCCAGCTGGGATCCGACGCGCGGAAAGCCGCGGCGGAGCTTGCCACACAAGTCGCGGCGCCGGACGAAGAACTGCCCACTCTGGCGCGTACAAAGGCCTTGATCGATCAAAGCGCATCCGCGCGCGATATATTGCGCGCGCTGTTAAATGAACCGGCTCCGCGCTAAGGCCCCGCACCCCGGTTACCTTTTATCAATGCCGGAAAGCTAGGGTCGGCACATAACTGCGGCAAGAATTGCGGCTAAGGGCATGAGAATATCGGTATACCAGGGTTGGATGGCACGCCGCTTGAGCACAATGTTCGTCGTCGCTCTAGGGCTCGCTTTGGCTTACAGATCATCAACCACTTCGGCGCATCCGGCGTTCGATGGGTATTGCAGAGGCACTGTTCAGGCTGTTTCACCGCGCATTGGAGCGCTGTTCGGCACCACCAAGGCGGTCGCACTCAAACCGCGATGCCTCGGCATTTTTTGTACAGAGCGCATGTTTGGCCCGCCGGCCTCGGCTCGCGCAAGATCCTACTCCGCTGGGCACTTCCAAAAACGGATCGCCGCGGAGCGATGGGACACAGGTGACTTAGGCCGCTCGGCCGACATAGCCCTAGGGCAGCACGTTTCTCCCGAACCCGTCGGACCACATACCGTCGTGGCGGGGGTTTTGTCGGAGCGGCGGACGTGACCCCCAGCCTGCGCAATATCTTCCAGCCGACGATCCTGCTCGCGCTCGCCCTGATGGCGGTAATCGTGATGATGATCCTGCCGATGCCAGCCTGGGTGTTGGATATCGGGCTCGCCGCGTCCTTCGCGCTGGCAATCTTGATGTTCACTGTGACGCTTTTCATCGAACGCCCGCTGGATTTCTCGGCCTTCCCGACGGTGCTGCTCGCGTCACTCATGCTGCGCCTGTCGCTCAATGTTTCCTCAACCAAGCTGATCATCGGCGAAGGGCACTCCGGCACCCAAGCCGCGGGCAACGTGATCGAGGGCTTCGCGATGTTCGTGATGGGCGGCAGCATCTTTCTCGGCCTCGTGGTGTTCGGCGTTCTGCTAATCGTGAATTTCATCGTGATCACAAAAGGGGCCGCGCGCATGGCCGAGGTTGGCGCGCGATTTGCCCTCGACGGGATGCCGGGCAAGCAGTTGGCGATCGACAGTGACATGTCCGCAGGTGCTATCGACCACACCGAAGCCAAGGCGCGGCGTGAGCGTGAACAGCAGGAAACGACCTTTTTCGGCTCGCTCGACGGCGCATCGAAATTCGTCAAGGGCGACGCGATCGCGGGACTCTTGATCACGCTCTTGAACCTGGTGATGGGTCTGATCATCGGTGTGACGCTGCACGACATGGAGTTGTCGCGCGCCTTCGAGACCTATGCGATCCTGACCGTTGGGGACGGGTTGGTGAGCCAGATCCCGGCCGTGATCATCTCGGTCGCCTCGGCGCTGCTTCTGGCACGCGGAGGTGCGACCGGATCGACAGATCTCGCGCTCTTCGACCAGCTCGGCCGATACCCGGCGGCGCTGGGAACGGTGGCCGGCCTGATGGCACTTTTCGCCCTGGTGCCGGGCTTGCCGATGTTGCCGTTCCTGGTCGGCGCAGCGGTCTTGTCGGTCGCAGCCTATAAGGGTTGGCAGATGGCGAAGGCGCGCGAAGCCGCCGCGGCGCAATCCAGAGTGCAACCCGAGGAGACGCCAGCCGAGGCCTCGCTGGGCGACATGCTGGATCTCGATGATATCCATGTGGAGTTTGCGCCTGATCTCGTCGCGATGGTGCTGGATCCGGCAACCGGGCTCGACGCCAGAATCGCGAATATGCGCAGTCACGTTGCCGGTGTCTATGGGCTGATCCTGCCGGAGATTCGCCTGACCGACAACCAATCGTTGCCACCGGGAACCTACGTGATCAAGGTACAAGGCGTCGAGCAGGCGCGCGACACGCTGCACGGCGAACAGGTCCTGGCGATCCTCGCAGCCGACACCACGGATCTGCCCCCCGGCAAAGATGTGAAAGAGCCGGTCTATGGCGCACCCGCGCGCTGGATCGCGCCACATGATCAAGAGAATGCGGCACTTTCCGGCACAACGATCGTGACCCCGACTGAAGTGCTTGCCACACATCTTTTGGAAGTCATGAAACGCAACTTCGCGCGTCTGTTGAGCTTCAAGGCGCTGCGGCGTCTGCTTGACGAATTCACCAATCTCAGTGATCCGAAACGGGCCGAGGCGAACCGCAAGATGCTTGATGAGTTGGTGCCGGAACGTGTGCCGATCGATCTGCTTCTGACCATCCTCCGGCTCTTGCTCGAAGAGCGTGTATCCATCCGCAACCTGCCACTGATCCTCGAGGCGGTCGCCGAAGTGCGCGGCGCCCAGGCAACGCCCGAGGCGATCTGCGAGCATGTGCGCCAGCGACTGGGCTTTCAGTTGGTCTCCGAACTGAAACGCCCTGACGGCACCCTGCCCCTCGTGCAGCTCGATCCCGAATGGGAGACTCGGTTTGCGACCTACCAGATCGACACAGAGCGCGGGCAACAGGATGTCGCCCTGCCGCCCGAAGATTTCAATCGACTGGCCAACGCGGTGGCGGACAAGCTGGCCAAGGCAGGCGAGAACGGGACCTATCCGGCGCTTGTCACCTCGCGGCATCGACGCCGGTTCCTGCGCACAGTGCTCAGTGCGAAGGGCATCAACAACCCGGTGTTCTCCTTCGAGGAGATCGGAACAGAGGCCCGACCGTCCCTCGTCGGTCTCGTGCCCGCATGACGGCGATCCTCGAGGAACTTCTGCGCGCCGGCCAATCCGGACTCGCCGTCGGCCTTTTTGTCCTGATCCGGATCGGCGCGGTGATGGCAGTTCTGCCGGCCTTCGGCGAGCGCTCGGTGCCGGAACGTGTGCGGTTGATGCTGGCGCTTGCGTTCACGGCGATCGTGGCGCCGGCGGTCTCGGCGGATGTGATGCCGGTGATCGAGGCCAGTACCGGTCAGGTACTGGCGCTGTTGGGCGAGGTCGCGGTGGGTCTCGCGCTCGGACTTGCCTTGCGGCTTTTCGTTTTGGTCCTGCAGATGGCGGGCTCCATCGCCGCGCAATCGACCTCGCTCGCGCAGATCTTTGCCGGCGCCGCGGTGGAGCCCCTGCCGGCGATCGGCCACGTGATGGTGATCAGTGGCCTTGCGCTTGCCGTGATGACCGGGCTGCATGTGCGCGTGGCCGAGGCGCTGATCGGATCCTACGCGGTCCTGCCGCCCGGTCAGCTGCCCGACCCTGCCGTCATCGCCGACTGGGGTTCCGCTCGCGTGGGCCGGGCCTTTGCTCTCGCCTTCACACTTGCCGCGCCCTTCGTCATCGCGTCCTTCGTCTACAATCTCGCGCTCGGCGTCATCAACAAGGCGATGCCGCAGCTCATGGTCGCCTTCGTCGGCGCTCCGGCGATTACGGCGGGCGGGCTGATCCTGCTGGTCTTGTCGCTGCCGGTAATCCTGAGCACCTGGAATGACGGTTTCACCGTGTTCCTCGCCAACCCGTTCGGAGCCACGAGATGAGTGGCGAGAACGAAGACAGCGCCGAAAAGTCCCACGAACCGACACAGAAAAAGCTCGATGA
>JAAUYH010105969.1_pt1 | contig 24997 bp, 18 predicted proteins | sample 7278061 | NCBI WGS metagenome assembly JAAUYH01 (sample SAMN14350203, study PRJNA611818) | marine sediment metagenome | isolation source: surface marine sediment (0.6m) | place: French Polynesia: Moorea | collected 2018-08 | reverse complement strand
TGTCACGCTGGTGCACGGGCACCAATGCCAGTCGCACGAAGCCGTGATGATGCTTATTCATAGTCCACACCACACGCTGCTTGCTGGCTCTCTTCCACACCGTGATGGGCGCGCTTTGATTATATTGCCACGAATTCGTGGCGATGCATGGCCCCGCGCAGTTGTCGGTGTTCAGAGGACCGCGACGGCAGTGCCGATTGTCGACCAGTTTGTTGTCGGTTGTTGGGCGCATCATGAAGCTATGCGGCGCAACCAGTCCGAACAATACACTCCATAGAAAGAACATCATCCGAGCCATTGTGACGTGTGTGGCACTAAGGAATTGCTTCTCTCCGTGCCGCTTCACTGCTTTATGCGCGACGAATGAGAGTGAGATGTGGAGACACCTTGTTTGATGTGCTTGAATCAAACCCCTTTCTGCTAATCCCACTGTGGAGTACTAACAAACGGCCATTTTAGGCTCATGTCGGACAATCGCCATCCATCCCGATTGGGAAACTTGGGAATTCACAAGACATGCTCTACTTCAAGCTATCGAACGAGCTGATTCGAGGAATCCTCGAGACGGACAGCCACCCAAGATTGAACCCACACAGTAAAATAAAACGCTCCAATACCCAGGCATTTTCTCCCGAAACCGGACACCATCTACCGTACCAGTCCAGCCTACTAGTTCGCGAAATGAGTTGAATTCTTGTCTCAATTGGTCGACATCGACTTCAGTCCGTATGGACAAGAAATCAGGTCCAAGAACACTACTTCACGCCGCGGATTGAGCTTGGCTAAGATCTACTGTTTTACACCTGCCTGAAAGCTATACGACGAGTGACACGGACTACGTTCCTCCGTCACTCAAAACTTACGTCCGTCCAAAACCTATTTCAATTCACGCACACCCTTCCATCGTCTTCCACATCCCGAGCAAACCCCGGGGGGAAACAGCACATCCCTCGCGTTCATCGCTATAATCAAAAACGCGGTCGCATGATCGCGAGGCACCCCACCAGCGCAATTCCGAGGCGATTCGTTGCCACATCCGGGTATTGGTCGGCCTCGTCATCAAAACATGGGTAACTTGGTGTGTGTCAATTCTTTTTCGTTAGTGTTAACTTCTCCATGACAATAAACACTCCATGCACGGTCGCCACGCTCGCTATTGTTTCGCGCCGAGCAGGTGTTGCGCACCCGTGTTCAGCTTAATACTGGGCGACGACACGCCGACGTCGAGCGCAATGCGGCCGCTCGCGCTCTGCGCCATGTACTTGGGTGGCTTCAGAGACGACGGCTGTGGGCTCGCCGACATCCGTCTCAACCCGGTGGGTTTCGGTTCGCTCGCATTAGCTCTGGCCACCAATTCCAACATGTCCAAATGCTCCTCACTTCCGGTATGCCGATGCACCGGTCTCGGGCTCGGTGTATCCAATCGTTGTTGCTGATACAATCGAGCCAATTTGTACGACCGACTGACTCGCTCATACACAAAAACACCGGCGATGCTGACCGCAATACCAGCACCATTGACCACCGACAAGCGCTCACCAAGGTAAAAGATGGCCAAGCACGCGATGCAAACGCGCTTGAATGTGTTGGCCACACTGTAGGACAGCGGCGAAATCCGATTCAACGTATTGAACGCCAGTTGCGACGACACAAAATTGACGAAGCCAGCCAACGCCATCACACCAGCCACATGCAGCGACGGTGCGAACCAGTGCCTCTTCAAGCCATCGGTGGTGACCGCGTGGTGCAAGAACTGCATACCACTGCCCGGCGCCATGATGACGAGTGAAATCGCCGACAGGTAAATCTGTAGCGAAACGGGGTCGATGCGCTCCTTACCGAACAGAATTTTGCTATAAATGTTCTGCCCGTTGTTAATCGCGGTGGACATGACCGCCGCCGCAAAACCGAGCGCCGCTGTTATCAAGTCGACGCCCAGCGACGCGCTCTGCAGCTCGTCCACGCTGGTGAGTGCGACACCCACGACGATGGGGGCGAGCGCCCACAGCACGCGGATGGGGGGTCGATGGTTGAAGAATAAAGCCTCCAGTATGACGTTGAAGATGGGGCCCAGCGAGCGAATGGTATTCACTAAGTTCACGGACACGCGCGCGAGCGACGCGTACTTGAGCATCTCCTTTATCAGGAATGCGGCCGACAGCGGGACCACCTTGCGCAGCTGATCGCGGCTGAGGTCGGCGAGGGGCGTGATGCGCAGCACCTTTGTGAATAGAAGCCCGAACAGGACCGACGCGGAGAACTGCCAGAGCGTGAACACGCCCTCGTTGATCTTGTGCACGTGCAGCACGTGCTTGGCGAGGAACAGCGACGCCAGGGAGAACGAGAACCAGCCCACGATGCCCAGTCCTATCGACAGGCGCGCGCCCCACCGCTCACGCGCGCTCTCGTGCGGCGCATACTTGTCGCCTCGCCCGCTCAAAACCGTGGCGCCCATGCTGGGGCTCCGCGGAGATAGTCCAATTGGCGCCAGCGCGAATGCACGATGCGGCACGTGTGCGCCGGGTATGCCCGTGCGGTTATCTCCGTAGTCTCCGCAACCGCTCGGCCGTGTCGCTCGCGTTCGCCTGCCAAGCAATGTGAGGCGCCGCACGCTAGTGTGTGAATGAGGAAGATGCCGAAAAATAAGTCTCGCTGTGATTGGAGTGCGAAAGCCACCACGTCAGCCCGTGTGTAAGTAAGGCAACCTTTGATTACACGCTGTAATTCCGCAATATAAGCGGAAAAAACTGAATCATTTCATTACGGTACTGTGCTGTGTTGTGCCCAGTTACAGTACATCCATTCATGAGTCGATTTAAGTACGTATTCCTCTCCCAAACACGAAATCGGACAAACCCATGTCAGAACACGGTGCTGTACTGTACAGTCCAACAACATGCTGCCGGTGGTGCAGTTCGATAGTGCGCGTTCTGATCAAGCGCTAGAACACGGCAAGCCCAAGCACTAGCGATTAATAGGTTACCGCCATAATGTTACAATATTGTACTTTACATCGAAATGTTAGTTCTGCTGGGGCAATGCAGCGTATAAACGGAGTGTCACAATCCCACGTCCGCCCCGGCCCCAACCACTAAGCGCGTGAGCGCCATGCCTGTTCGGTAGGGTCTTCCCGGTCCGCGAATGTATCTCTGCCCGCGCGTCGCGTACTTCTACGCAGACTGTTGACAAATCGATCTCGAAAACTCGACGTTGCTCGATACTTGTGCGACGATGGGTCACCTTCCGAATCTGTGAATGTGCTCGACGCACGTTCTTCTTCCCGCCCCCGACTGAGCACTCGTAAGAACCGCCATGGTCGTCTCGGCGTAGTCACCGGACTTCCTTCTGTTTCTCGCACTGGGGGCGGCGGTTGCTGACGAAGCTTCGGTTTCTCTTTCGCTTCTTGCACAACTGGCGGCGGTGACGGCGCCTGTTCATTCGGCGACGATGCTGCAGGTACGACTGGCGGTTGTTGAAACGCTCTCGCAAGCTTTTCTCTCAGTGCACCAACATTCGGTAACGGCTCCGGTTTTGCTTGAGTAATTCGATTCCGGTTACGCTCTCGTGCAAGTAGAATAGCTCGCCGTTCTACACTCGGTTGAGTCACATCTTCCCGTTTCTGCGCCCGAGGCAAGTCCATGCTAATAGCTCGAGGTTCCTCGCCCTCGATTTCAAAGTCATCACTATTATCCATGACCGACACATCGATGCTCGGCGCCCGCATGTACGGTGTTCGCTGTGGCAGTTCCTCCTCAATAACATGACCTTTGCGCACCGAGTTCGTCACCCGTTTGTTCGTTACCGCCGCGGGAGCCACCATGGCCACAGGTTCAAGCGCATCCTCATCAACTTCACACGACCGCTTGCTGACATCAAAGCTACGACAAACGTCGAACTGAGATCCAAAGTCTTCATTGTCCCACGAGGGAAACGGCATTTTCCGCGAGCCCGACTCTTCGGACACCGCCGCACGCACGATGTTGACCCCGACGGAATCCTCATCAAATAGGGACGCATCGGATGCATTGCGAGTCATGTATGCGGGTGCAGGGGATTGCTTCCGCGCAATTGGCACACTCACGTTGCCCTCACCGAACAGCGACGCATCTGAGGCGTTCCTCATAAAGCCTCTGTTGGATGATTTCTTCCTTTTGCCAGCACCGTCCTCTCTTTTCTTTCGCGACCTAAGCAATTCTCCGTTTTCCTTCACCGCACGGCCTCGCGAGTTGGTCACATTACTGTTGTCACTCTTCACCGCCGTATCCTCCTTCTCAACCGGAATCCCTGCAATCGCCTCCCCGCGATGAATGTCAATCACACGTACACCGCCCTCTCCCGCCTCGAAGCTCGTAATTGCGCCGTATGGCGACCCAAAAATCTCCGAACTCATTTCTTTCTTAATCAATATGGGATCCATAGGCGACGAGGTAACCTCAGATGAGATGCCGGCACTCTCGTGCCTAGCCGAGGCGAAGCGATCCGAATCAATACGCAGCGGCGCCACATCCGAGAACATACTTTTGTCGCCAGGTTTCGAACCGGCAGGACCACTCATACAGGGTGTAAGGTTGGGAGATTCTCGCGGTTCGTGCTCGCCATGCACCAGCTCGACTGTGTCAATATTCGACGTTGGAACTCCCGTCGAAATTTGCGTGCCACTCATAGCCGGGCCGTAAGGCAACAGGATGACATTCGGCGAACCCACGCGTCGGTGATGGTCATGGTCGAACACAACGGTATCGATTTCCGATGGACTGACGTCGTCCGAAATCGCGATTTCTTTCAGTTCCGAAACAATTTCGTCCGTGTCAATATTCCGTGGCACAATTTGCAGCGAGCTTTTCTTCTTGTCGGGCACAAGGTCAACAGAAATCTCCGGCAAGCCTTTCAGTTCGCCGATGTCTGCGTTCAGGTCGATTGTTTCCATAACAAATTCAGGCGAAACCTTGGTCTCGTCCTTTTCCGCACTGTTCGGTGCGCATTCGTCTGAATCGGACAAGTTGGCTTCATGTAATACGGGGTTTGACACGTTTTCGTTGCTTTCATAATCTTTGCGGTTCACGTGTACAATATTACTGTCCAGCTGTTTCACGGCATTCGACTGAACTTCAATGCCTTGTGCAGGTGCCATGTCCTCGTGTACAATTACGGTGTTCGGCTCGTCATACTCTTCAATTTGCGTGGAATCAGCCTCGTTGAAAGAGCTGGTTCTCGTTCCATTCATATGTGCATCGTTAGTGTTAGCGTTTGAAATGGTGTACAGTCCCGCAACATCTTCGCCCGAATTCTCGTGAACACCATTCGGTACAGTCCTGGACCAGTTCTCCTCTACCGATGCGCGGTTCGTAGCACCCCCGCCAAACCTGGGATAGCCAGACTCGCTGTGATTACGCGGTGCAGGTTGAGACACAATGGCAGTTCCGTTAGGTTCGTAGCTCCGTGCGCCAGTGTCGAAATCCGAGGAATGCACCACCGGCGAAACCGGCGCATGATTATTATAGCGATTGTTGGCAGCAGTTTCACCATCACGCAGATTCCCGTCAGTCTTGTTTTCATTTCTCCCCGGTACAAAGCGACTAATATCGAAAGGATTTTCTCTTCGTTTCTGGGTGGAGTAGCTGTCATTTGGTGGCCGTAATGGTGTTTGCCGATTAGACTGACCCCACGAGCGACCAATACGTTGACGTCCGTCGACACTAGAAGATCGCGCTAAAGATGAGGGCGAAACCGGGGGACGGGTGCCACTATGCTGCCGTCCATCCACGCTAGAAGATCTGGTAATAGGAATATTCGGGCGATGTTCAGTATAATGCTGCGCACCCACACTCGGAGAGCGTGCCATTTCAATGTTATCGAAAGACGGGGGTCTCCACGGCGCACGTGCGAGGCCAACGAATTGATCCCGCGACGACCTCCTATCGGTGGCGTCGATAGATGGCGAGCGCATGTACGCGGGTGCGGCGGGAGATACATCGAAGCTGGACGCACGGTACATTCGCTCGCGTCGGCTGCCGGCGAAGAACTTGTCGTCAAAACTGCCACGGTGCGGCGGGGGCGTGTCACGCACGTCGAGACTGGACTTGGCGTGTCTGGGGCCGGGGACGTAGTCGAAGGCGTGTGCGCGATCGGCGGGCGGCGGAATGTCGAAGCTGGCCGCGCGATGGTGGCTGGGGCGGGGGTAGTACACATCCTCGTTATTGCGGTAGGGGTCACGTGTGCCGAAACTCGGGGTGCGCGCAAGAGGCTTCGATTGCTGCGTTTGAAATCTGCTTCCCGAATGACGTGACGAGTCACGACTGGAGCTTCGAATTCGCTCCTTCTTCGCCCTGGGACTGATGCGTTCGAACGCCGCGCGCAGTGCAGATATCTGCTGATTTTGTTGTTGTGCCAAATACGTGAGTTCTGGTTCGTGTGAAGGTAATGGTGCAGGTACAGGTGAATAGGAACGGTGTTTTACAGAGTGATGGTGATGGTGGTGGTGATGATGGTGTGGCTGTTGTTGTTGTTGCTGCTGGTGCTGTGGGGGAGATGGTACTGGAATGGGGTCATTATATTCGGCAGGTTTGACTTGCCATTCGCCACTTGCCTCACTAATAGCATCATCGAACTCGGGAGGTGGAGAGTTGCGTTTCCGAGGCAACGAAGCGATAGGCGCAGGTATGGCAGGTGCACGTTGCAGGCGCACATTGGAGCCGGTGTCCTTCGCGGAGCTCCATGTTAAACGATAGCGAAACTCGTGCACGTCGCGGAACGGCGCGGGGGGTGCGCCGACGCGTAGGAACACGCCGTCCTGCAGCATGGCGACGCAGAGCGCGGTGGCGTGGTGGCGATTGTCGGCGAGGCGGGACTCGACCAGGACATCGACGGCCTCGCTGGCGCGGAAGAACGAGCCGACGGAGGACCAGAACTGCTCGACGAGGCAGGCGTACTGCTCCCAGTCGGGCAGGGGCTTGGGTGGCGTGGTGTCCATGGCGCTCACTGCGGGAGGCAGCGCGGTGGGGAGAGCGCAGGTCGGGGCAGCGGGTGAATCGGAAACACGAGGAGAATTACAGTAGCATGCACAAGCGCGGAGCGTGTTACGTACGTAGCGCATGCGTCTGACACTGCTCGCGCCACGCGCCAATCGGGACGGAGCGTTAGTATGCACACGGAAATTCACCCTTCTATGATGCCCCGTACACTTGTGTCTGCTCGATCTCGATCACATCCCCCTCGGAAAACATTTCTTTTCTTCCCGCATCGCGGCGCCCGCTTTGTCATCATTAGATCGATCACTCTTGTTTGATCGTTTCGTTATGCCTGCGGGAGGGTGGCGGGGTGCGGGTGGCTGCCAAGCCGACTTTTATTCGACGCGCGTTCCTCAATTCGTTTATACGCTTGTGTGTGGGTGGCGGGGGGATCGTGCCAACATGCAATGAAGCGCGATGTGAATTAAAATACCCTGCCCCCCCTGGCAGCACCAGTCGCCATGCAGTGACATGACTGACGTCACAATGCGTGTGCAAATCCCAAGGCTACGTCGGACGGCGCGCTTTATTCATGTACATGGCATCGTGGGTGCGCACGCTGCAGCCGCCCGCCAATTGCCGTCATGGCGCTCACGTGCCGCAACGGGGGTACTGCACCCCGACAATTCGCGCACGCCCCCGTTCCGTTGCTCGCGACTCGTTTGCTGGCACCACGCATTACCTAATCGCGACACACGCGATCCGAGGCTGCCGCCAACCCCACCACCCGCTGTACCGATCGGTCAAAACCTCGCCCCGACGCTGAACTAAGTCTACCAAAATTCTTCCCACCGCCTCCGTCCGCCAACCCATGGGCACGTGCGATTTATGCGCGGCAATTGCCGCAAGTTATGTAAGGGCCAACATGCTCGCACACACACACGCCCAGTCAAGAAATAAGCAGCCTACCATGACGCGGTGTACAGCGTGCAAGAATACGTGACTCTAGCAAGAATTCAACGGTCGACAACGATACTCAGTTACCCAATAAAATGCTACGCCCGTGCTGAACGCATTCAGGAGCGGACCGAATTGCCACATGCAAGTCAAGAGTTCAAAGCCCGCCCCACACCGGCAGCGGCATGCGAGAAGGCATCGGGATGCGCAGCGCCACGACGGTGGGCGCGGAAGACGCGACGCAATGGCTGCTGACGCGACTGCGAATGCAGGAGTACCCGACGGAGGTGATAGCGGGCGTTGAGCGGCTGCTGCTGACGGAAGGCGGCGTGCGCGCCATCGAGACCGCGCGCGTCGCCGTGCAGGCGGCCGAGGCGGCGCGCACGGGCGAGGCGGCGATGAACGTGCGCATGGACACGCGTGTGCACGGTTGCGCCGCCGCGCTGCAGCGCTACAGCACCCCACACCCGCTGGCGCGGCTTTGCGCCGTGCTGGGCATGGGCGAGAACGCGGGTGACCCCGCGGCCCGCATCGACGCGGTGAGCGGGGTGGCGATGGGGCTGCTGGCGTCGCGCGCCGTGGTGGCGCGCGCGCAGGCGCGGCAGCGCAACGCGGCGCTGGAGGCGCAGGCGTGTGCTCGCGCGTACGCGGCGGCGCAGCGTGCGGGCGTATCGCTGCTCAGTGGGACGGAGGCGCGCAGCGGGCGCGCGGCCAAGGCGTGGGACCGTGTGGCGGTGCTGGACGCGAAGACGCTGGAGTACGACGCCGCGGCAGGCGAGCGCAAGGACCGCGTGCGCGAGAGCGGTGTGGACGTGAACTGCACGCACGAGGCGGTGGGCAAGTGGGCGAAGCAGGTACGCGCGCTGAGGAGCTCGAGCGAGGCGGACAAGGCCGCGGCGGAGGGGTACTTGGATTTGCCGCCCGACGTGGACCTCGCGAGGGAGCGCGTGCGAGAGGTGCGCGAGCAATTGGCGTTGATGGATAGACAGATTCAGGAGGCACTCAAAGGCTTTGTGAGTATTGTTTAAGTAGTTGCGGTGTCGGCGCGGGTCTCGTCTTTGCGTTTCAGCGCTTCGTACTTGCGACGTGCTTCCTCGCTCGGTGGAAGCGGTACCTGCGTGATGTTAGCGGTGGTTGTAGTGCGGGATAGTAGGCGTACCATTTTGTCGAGGTCGCCCGGCGCGATCCCTTTCATGTGATGCATCGTGTAAAAGTATATCCCCGTGCAGAGGCCGACTAGCGCGAGTCCCGTGCGAACGTTGGCGGCCGAGGACGACATCGTGATTGTGCTTGCAGATTGGCCTCGCGTGGATGTGGGAGTGTAGTTGAAAACGAACTTAATCGATTCAGGTAGATCTTGGGCACGAGCCAATCATATGTAGAATTGTGACTGCAATTAGAAGTGGTGTTTATAAACAAGTCGGGACTCGCGCGGCGGCCGAGGGGGTGTCAGCGTAGCGTAAGCGAAGCTCGCGGGTAGGTGCAAACGAACGTGCTGAAAAGCCAATGAAAATGATACACCTGGTGAAGGTCTGGGTCGTCCGATGGACCGAGAAGGTCGCCATGTGAGAACGTGGCCCGGCTTGCGTGAAATGCGCCCCGGCCGTGGATGTGCAGGAGATGACTACGAAGTTTGATGCGTGAAGCGGCCGTGGTTGAGACAGGGTTGGTGGACGTCTTCCATACAAGTGTAATGCGCGAGGGGTGGGTGCGAAAGCGCACGCCTAACTCAATCCAGACTACTCTCGCTTGCGCTGCTGCGCCCCCTCTTTTGACGCTCGGGGCGGCGGTGCAGGCGACTTGCCATGCATCGTTCGCCTTTCCTCGCAAGCGAGATGTAGGTGTCAAGCCAGTCCGTACACCGCTATATTTTCACATTACCTCGCATCTCCCCATGTGCCGTGCACGCGTACAACGGGTCACACGTACGGTAGCCGCTTCCGTTATTCCACACCGCCGCTTAAGAACCTCCATAGATGCACTACAGCTCGTCCCGCTTCGTCGGACCCTCGGCATGCGACTTGCTAAACTTGGTGCTGCCGTGGCCCAACACGCCGAGCAATCTGCAACACTGCGATAGTCACACTTATGGAACCCACGGCGTTCTGCACTTGACACTCGTTTTCGTTCAGGCTACAGTTGTTGCCAAGCTAGCTCCGCACTTGCGCGATGCCACACTCCACTCCGCTCTCTTTCTCCCAGCCGTGCGGGGCAATCGTCCAGTGCCGAGACTGTTAAATGAGAAGATAGGTTGCGCAATGAACGGTGGTGTGGTTCCTCGATCGGCGTCTTTTATTCAGCTTGGAATCGCGTCGCTGTATTGCTGGAAGTCTCGGGTTTTCTGCCTGTGCACTGTTGCTGTACAGTACTGTACAGTACCGGTAGTTCGCAGCACGCATCTTCGTCGATAAATGAGAGTCGAAGTGTATCGAACATAATTTCTATTCGATGTGTTTTAAGTTTTAGAAGTTACAGTAGGTTTATTGTCTCCCAGGAATAGGATTGACCGCGACACGACCCTCGAAACTGACTGTAGCGAACATGTCATCGGTGGCAGTAATGCCGTACACGCTATCGGCGTGCAGTGGTAGTGTAGTGGCGCACTCCAATGCGGACGTCCACACGCGAATCACGCCGTCAGCGCCGCCTGTTATGAGAGTGTCGGAGTTGGCCGCGCCGATGGTGGTTATCCAGCCGACGTGCGCGTCGCGAACCACCTTCGACGGGGCGTCTGGATGGCGCAGGTCGAACAGCGCGAGGTCGCCGTGCTCGGAACAGAGCGCCAGCGTGTACGAGTTGAGCGCTGTGGCGCAGGAGATGCGTAGCTTACGGCTTGGTGAGAGTGCGGTGTCAGTCACTTGCGGCTGGTGTGCGCTACGCGGATCGGTCAGCGATATGCCGCTGGTGCGGTGGGCGGCGTAGAGGCGCTTCGCGATGGGCCCGCCCGATACTATGTCCGTGCCGGTCAGCAGGGTGTTGTCAACCCCCGTGGGTCCGCTTTGCAGCAGCGGGTTTAGATCGCCCTTGCCTAGATCGAAGCCGCTGATCTGCTCGCTGGTTACCGCGTACGCGCGTGTGCCGTTGACGTGCACGGACAGCACGTTGCCCGTCAATGCATGGGCGTCGCCGGATGAAGGCCCGAGCAGACGCAAGTGCGATTGACCATGAGTACGTGAGCCCGCGAGTAGGCGTTCGTTGGGCAGCGCGCAGAGCGACCACAGCTCGAACGCATGGCTCGTTGTGGCGGTAACCGACAGCATGCCGTCGGCGTGCGTGATGCTACTCACATCGTTCGACGTGCTGTTCGACAAGGCGCACCCGACGGCGTACGTGCCGCTCCCCGTCTCGCAGATGCTGCGAGCGCCGCGTGGGACCGTGCACAGCGCTGGGCGTTGGAGTGCCATCCTGGATTGTTGTTACAGTACACGTACAGCCGTACAGTGCATGCATGAGTGGGATCTGTTGTAATGCGGTTTTTGATTACTGCTGGACGCTATTTATTGCACTCGTTTCGTGCACCCGCTATAATGAAGACTTCGGTTGCTTGCGTGCGGTTTTACTCGAGTTTCATTACTTCCCTTGTTGGTTCCCGTGAACGGCTGGCCTAATGATTGGAATACTTAGTGTTTACCAACTCAAAACTGAAAATGACGTGCCGTGAGCACCATTTCTTATATGGTTCCTCTCGCATCAATCATCCAAAAGTACGGAGTATCTTGCATCTTCTCTACACTCATGAAAATCGTTTCGTTTCTGAAAGTACGTGTGTGTTCCATCAAAACCTGCGGAACAAAGCATACCTCTCACTCGCGAAACGCCTCGCCCGAGACGAGCGGCAGTACTAGCGCCACCTTATACGCCAAGAACCCGACCACTGCCGGCAGAATATGTAGAGCGCCGTGAGTTTTCGCGATGCCCAAAACCAACAGTGGGAGTAACAGAAAGCGTACGGGCTGCTTGTTTTTTCCTGACGCGAGAATGTCACCGCCGGCTTCCTTGAGCTGACCCACATCGGGGGAGAGCAGCAGCACATAGACCATACTCGTGGCGACGCCGAGAATAGCCGACTCTGCTTGCGTCACGCTTCCGAAGGACCAGGTTCCGGCTATCCATAGCACACCGACAAAGAGCGTGTCAAACAGCAACCGTCGCCGCAGCCGGGTGTACTCGGCGTCGGCGGTATCCCGCGCGGCCGCCTCTTTTTGCGCAGCGCTACGACTGCGCCGCCCATACCGCCGTTCCGCTTCCGCCACTTCAGATGAGTATTCCTCGTTCGCATCACGCACTGTGGAACGACCGCTCACGCGTCCTAGCCGGGCAGTTGGCGCACGATGCGTTGTTTGCGGACGTGTATGTGGCCGATGCAATGGTAGACATGGCACGAATGCAGCACGCATGGTGTACTGTACTGCAGTGGTTGAGCTCAGATGGCCTGAGGTGAGAAAGTTCTCTATGTAGACGGACGACCCAGGTTGTGAATATCACACCTATTTTGACATCGTTATCTTGTAACCCTGAATTTCTCTTTATAGGTCAACTAGTTTACGGTATTTCAAGTACGACGAAGTGCCCATCCAATCAAGGCATCCGCAAACATTTCTTATTGAAACGGCAGTACCACGATATTGTAGTCACCTGTGCTCGGTTTGACATATCAACACTATGACGCGAACTTGCAAACCTTCTTCTTCAATAGCCTCGAATCTACGATGATGAGCGTTACCCTACTGGAGGCTTCTCTGTCGCCCTTCCATTCCACTTTTCGTCGATATCTGCTCTAAAGACCACGAAAGAGTCATTGATAGTGATGGGTTTTCACGCCGATACGCACGCACCGTTCGAACACTGTGCTATTCCTGGACCTGAGCAGGGATCGCGAGTCAGGAACTGTAGTTTAGTTGAGGAATTTGCCGAATAGTGATGCTGGTTTGTATAAAGCCCTGTCATTCCTCGAGACAAGAACGTGGTATTCCGCACTTCTTCCTCTGCATTCCGCTGTTTGTGTTCTACTTTTCATTACTCGTCTCTGACATCTCGTCGCGCTTGCATAGGAAGTCCTATCTTCGTTGCACGATTCGGGTTGCATTTCGTGTTCGATATAAAATGGCCACATCACTAGCCCTTGTTCATTATCTTCATAGAACGCTGTGCTGCTCCCAACGTGAACTGAAATGTGTGGAGGGTGTCGTGCTTACGCCCGAACTGTGGCTCCACCGAAGCCCAAGGAAACTTGCAGTTGTTGTTGTACTGAGGCAAACAAGAAGAAGACGGAGGAAACAACCGAGGTCAAATGTTTCTTTGTTTGTTACTATTGTTGCTGCCTCATCGTGGGAAAGCGATGGATTTATCTGTGCGACACGCGCTATTCCGCTTGTGATGATTGCGTGCCCAAGGACAAATGGCTTTGGTGTTCCCAAGGATAGACGGCTGACGGCTTGTTGCGGTTATGGAAACGTGTTTTAGAAATAAGCGTTTGGGTTTAACGTAGAGGGAGTTGATAGGATTACTTGTCTCAATTAGGTAAACGTTCACTCTAGATGATTGTTCTTCATCCGCTGTCTGACTGCATGACTACGAAGGCGCCTTGGTCATGAGTTGCTGATTGAATTTCGCCTCCCGCTAATCGGCTGTAGATAGTTCTCGAAGACTACTATTGACAGGCATTTCATTTTTGATACTTCTTCCTTAACTATTCTCAATCCTAGTTTAAACCATTTGTAGCCCACGTCGGATATACTACCGAACCTTCTCTAAAACACAAACACGGGCGTAACTAAGTTAATGCAATTCGAAGAACATGAACAGACCATTACAATTAATTACTCATCGAATTATTTTGGTATTGAACAAAATAAAATAATTTTAATTAATTTAAAATAATGCACTATCACCTCAGAAAGATAACTTCAGATTTAGTGCATACTTTTTATGCCAGTCTCATGTTAAACTTATTGCAATCGAAAACTTACAATTACATAACAGGTCCCGCAAAACAGTCAGAATATTAAGTTTATTCAAAATGAAAACAAGTTACAATGATGAACCCAATTCTCTATAATAATTATGGACTATGCGTAATAGAAATAAAAACTTGATTATATACAGTTAAAATGAACGAAATCCACATCATCAATATTTGCAAATACTTTCGTATGTAATATAAAAAATATGCTTGGTTTAGCTCATCCAGAACGACAGTTGTCGAGATCGATGAGCACATACAAATTGACCATTATGAGTCCAGAGTGGAGCTATTACTTCGCTCAATCTAGATGCTGAAGGTCTTCTCACCAAATCATTGACATCTCGTCTTTGAATATTCACAGTACAATCAATGCTTCTATCGAATTTTCCGTTCTGAGCATCCCATACTCCGATACCGTTCGATTCTCCAAGACCACAATACACGGCACGACCGTCAACGAACAGTCTTTGCCAATCAGATTTAGTTTGTAATTCGCCATTTTCGAATTCTCGAACAACCCGCAGACTCATACGAGTATCTGAGACACGCATAAGGTTATCTCGGCCCAGAGATACAACTGAGAACCCATCATCCAGCATAGACAATGAAATAACAGCCCCTTTATGAGCTCTGATACCATCCATTACGATTCCATCACCATCCGGTCCTTTCTGTAAAGGAGAAAATACTCTGATTTGACCATCTCTATGGCCTGTAATGAATTCCCCATGCGAAAAGGTAGTGACATCCATCACAGCTGATGGTGCAGTGGCACTGAAAATTCCTTTTCCAGCACGCATATCTGTGACACATACTTTTCTGTCTACTGAAACAGAAAGCAAACTTGCATTCTGCATTCGAAATATTCTCCGTACGGGCATCGAATGAGCTGGATAAACTTTGTTAAGATTCCATTGACCTTGATTTTTAGGGTGCCTTTGATAGAGTCGCAATGTACCGTCACTTGTTCCAGCACAAATCAATGGATCGCTAGATGGTGTTACACTTTCAAAGTCAGATATGAATTCAATTGATTTGACGGATTTGACGGGCTCGTCAATTATTTCGACTGGAACATTGGAATGAAGTGTGTGTATCCTAATTTTTCGGTCATCTCCTCCTGTGGCTAAGAAGTTACCGTCGTGACTTGAAGCGATACAAAAAATTTCCCCTTCATGAGCATCAGAAACTACTTGGCTTATGCGTTCAGGAAAACGCCTCGTAAAAACTGGACGTTTCATACTTGATTCTTTTTCATCAACACTTTCTGAAGATGAGCCAGCAGAAAATGCAAATCGAGCCATGTTGACCAGAGGTCTGTCAGACGTTTTCGCCTTAGAAGCACTAGATACATCTAGAGACCAAGTCCTTCGAGGCTTGGGTTGTGCTTCAAGTCGCATGGATCGAGCTCTCGAAACTCGACTATGAGAAAAGCTAGGCATTCGTACTGACGCCACTTCATCATCTTTTGGTTTACTAGTACCGGCCTTAGAATCGACGGATAAATTTGATATGGCATTTGTGAGAGATCCAGAAGTAGATGGAGAACCTTTACCATCCATAGATCGATATGCAGAAAGAATAGTTTCTGCCGCCCCTACAGTTTCTCGAAGGCGAGATTGTTCTTCTGTGAGACGAGATCTGAGTTCATTTTCTCGGGCAAATGCATTGTCACGTTCAGCCGTTGTTTCATTGAGAAGCCTTCGAAGCCTTTCGACTTCTGCTTTGTCAGTTTGAGAAGACATATTGTTTTTTGTTTGTTGATTTACAATTAATGGAATGTGAGGAGATATAACAGGGGTAAAACAAAAAAATTCAAGGGCCTCCTAAGGACCGTAGGAAGTTGTTTTCCAATGCCTTGATTTTAGTACTTCCTTTTTAAGCTGATTGAAAAGGCCATCTTGTTATGATCATTTCATACAGTTTTGTTGCAAAATAGAAGTGATCAATGCGCGATTTTTATAACAGAAAACAATAATGCGAATTCAATTAAATGGATTGCGTGTATTTACATGACTCAGAAATCTACTGTAAAAAAAGAACTAAATTAGAAAGGCATTTGAACAAGTACGAATAATTCTAATTCAGTGCTTTAAGTCGTTACTATTTTGACTGAATAGAAATTAAGTATTATTTCATAGAGCAAGTTCGAAAAATCAGTATGATGCTTTACTTCTGAAATGAACAACAGAATACTATTGACTCTTGAGAACGAAGTAAAACACTCCGAGCCAAAGATTCGTGAACTTATTTACTAGAAAACAGTGAATTCTATGAAATCGCATGTTTTAGTGTAGTAGAAATAATTGCTGCATGCTTAAAAGGTCTATCGGAAATACTGAAATGTTCCACTGAATGATATAATGACTGGTGCACAAATTCAGTTCTATTTTTTAAAAATTACTAGAGGTTAGTCCAATGACCGGACAGGTTTGAAATGGCTATTCTTATATCGCTGTAAAATTAATACTACTCGGTCAATCTAATCGAAGAACTTGAATTCAGAGAAAAAACAAGAATACGTGCTAATTAGACGATTGCTGCACTTTTATACCTACTAAACAAGATAGCTTTGCTTCTGCTCAATAAATAGGACTTATCAATCACATTAACTTTCCGTTCAATAAGTTACTTTCGAACAAAAGATAAGAGATCATTGAATATACAAAGGAAAAATTGCTGTGAAGAAATACAACAGAATCATTCAATCTAAATTTGATGAAAAAAGGTTTTAATTATTTCATCAGTAACCAGAAGGCTAATCGAATTCTTCATGGAATTCATGAGAATGAAGATGATTGAAATTGAATCATTGAATATCTCCTCATTATAACAGGCACGAATAGAGATCTCGACGACCCATATCGGCTTTTGATTATGTTGGTGATTCACGAGGTCCTAACAATTACATTTCCATGATTCAGCAAGGCTGGAAAATGATAGAAGTTTTCCTCATTTATCCGACTTCCCTCTGAAACTTGTCTTTCAGGATACAGAAATGCTCTAAGAGATTACGAATCAAGCTGAATTAATTCATAACAGTGCGTATTCAAATTTCTCGAAAACAATTTATCAAAGGTATAAATTGTTTTTTACTAATTCGGTTTTGCAACAATATAGCCCTATTTTTACAGAAAACAAAGGCCAAGATGTAGATTTGTTTTATGTCACTAACGTGCATACCTAATGATGAAGAGAATTCAGGATCCTCTGTGAATTCGAAATGCTCGAGAAGAATGTGTTCAAGTGGTAGAGCACCTGAACTGAAAATAATCAGAGAGATGAATCTATAGCACCCTACCTTGAGCTTCGCATTACGGACAGATTATGCAGGATGCAGAGAAGAATTGTTAGATTCAATTTATTCTAAAAAGAGCATAGAAATAGATGATTCGAGAGATACAGTACGATCTATGTCTAGAACAAAAGCTTCTTGATATCACACAAACATTCTTTTTAACATAAAACAAAACCTTTCGATCAGACCCACATAATGTGGACTATTATTTCCAAGAATTATGGTTTGACGTATGAAATGAAGATTAAATTTTTACAGGACTCTGATATTTTTTATGATGAGTCGAATTTCTGGGTATTATGGATCTAAAATTGATACCGAAGTACATCATGCTCATTTGAATAAATGAGCGAATCGTTTGGCATCAATGCTAGCCGTCAACTTGTTTTGCTGGATTAAAAAATGATTTCAGTATCAAGAGAAAATACCAAGTTGAATCGTACTTACACATTTTTTACTTATAAGAAGTTCAAGAAAGTTGTCTATTAACTCAAATGATCAATAGAAATGAAAATCCCAAGTGTCAGAGCCAACCTAGTTTGAGGACAGTAGAACTGAGAAGATACATTCCAGGATGTAATTCCAATGGGCATAAATGCTAGATAATATATTCTATTAATATTTCAAGATTTTTCATGTAATTAAGAATTTTCAATGCGCAGTACTACCTCTGGTTTGTTTTCAAAATTAGGAATTACCCGCACGATATACTGCTGTACAATACAAACTACTAATCCTAAGTCATGTGTTCAACCAATTGGTAACCTCTGTTTTCAATTTAACATTCACCGCATTAAATGATTCCAATTATTGGCATTCGAAAACCTTCTTAATATCTTGCTCAATCTAAAACCCCTTGTTCTCTATATTCAGACGATCAAGAATTGGAAGATTTGAATGCAACAATTCATTAATTATTTTCACAGTAATACCAGAACAACTATTCTTCGATACCTTCTAACTAACTAAATACACGCTCATAATGATGTTAATCTTTAGCAACAGAACAAATGTTACGTGAACCTTTGGCATTATTCTGCTGAATACTTCAAGATTGTAGCTTTGTGCATTTCGTAAATAAAAAAGAATGCCTTCGTAAATCAAATCATCATTAAGCTGTGCAATAGATGAAGCACCACCTATCTACTGAGAGAGATCGGAACTCACTCAGTAGCTCAGAAAGAGCTGAGAGTAATTTTCAAAGACACCATCTGTACCACATTTGGGTGGTTTGAGCCAATTAGGGAAAAGATGGAAGGCTTTCTGTAAAAGTAATCAGACCTGAGCTGTTATTTTAGGTTTTAAATGTTTTGTTTTCAATAAGCTGGTTTTAGGTTTTCGAAAGATTTTCGAACTTCAGTCTCTTTGGCATAGATAGTGGAAACTTGTACGATTGCGTCACACATCTACCTGAACTCGGTGTACAACTTTTGAAATCTATGTTGTTGAACTGTAGAATTCGTTATTCGCGCGAAAGGGAAAAACTTCTACGAACAAGAGGTTGAAAGTTTACTCGATATGAACTAGACTAAAGCCTATGCTACCTTCTATTACTTTTTATTTGCTTTATATATTTAGATCTCCAAAAAAATATCTGGCCCACGGTTCCAGCCATCAATTTTTCCCGCCCATTTGACGTTGATATTAATTAATATGGCATCATAAATCTTATTCCTGAAACCGTATTACTAACAGTCTTGATGGAAGACAGAACAAGCATTCATCTACGTCTCTTTTAGATTAGTTTTACAAATCTACCAGGTATTTCCGTATGCCTTGAGGCGTTTTGCTTATTCCTACTACAGCTTCCTTAAGAGAGACCCTCTTCCTACCTTGTATCTCTATTTTTTGGTTGTTGTTTGCTTGTATGGTTGAATTCAAACATTACCTGGCTTGATATCGGATATTTCTATCAGATCTACTTTAGGAAAGGCTGTTAGCCGTATCATTTCCGACCCATGAATTACATTTTGAGCTTCCATCGGGAGTGTGCTCAGCTAGATAGTGATGATTAAATAGAGTAAGGCAGGCATAATACTTCAGTTTTCATGTTCTACACGTGACTTTGATTTCGAAAACAATTCTAAACCATAGACAATGCCCTACTCATAAATACATCCGTTCAAGTATTTTTGGTTAGAAATATGTTATCATAAATTGAATAACTGAGAACAATCCGAATTCGAAAAAGTGGCTACGTTACCTTCTCGCATGTAGAATTGAAGTTATCCAATTAAAACTTAAATTTGCCTCAACTACTTTTCAAACACTTTCAATACATTCTTGAATCCAATGATAATTTAATGATGACCTTTATATATTCTGTCAGGTGTTATGTGTAATTAGATAGTAAGGAAGATTTCAATGTGACCGTACGGTAGTGATAGCCTTTATTTTCAGTTAGAGGACAGAATATGGTACGACAACTTTCGAAAAATCAATAGTTTCGTTAAAAATATACTGATTCATTCCGAAAATTGCATAGGTCTTACCGTTGGTGTCAGTAACAAAGGATTGGAGTTTTCATTGCTAGATATAAGAGTTTGATTGCGACGATCATGGTGCAATCACACTGCTCTACAATTATGTATTCATAAAGTCGTGTGGCACCTTCTAAATTGTTGGAAAGGGACATTAGGCTCTAATGAATACCCAATAGCGATCATGAAACTGTGGTTCGGAAAGCACCGTTGGTCTTGTTCCTCTTATTTCTCTACTCTGTGGCAAAATTGTACAGATACAAGTAATTTTGCTCGCATTATGTCTAATATAACGTATGAATTTGCGTAAAACCAGCTCAATAGTTTACGAACCTTTTCGAATACAAAATATTATATTTCAGGATTATCAGTTCGTTCATACAGCTACAAACTTGTGATTCGATATATATAAGGTGTACAGAAGGGGACAAAACTCTGAACCCCGCTTTCTGTAGCATATAGGGCAGTGCCAAATATCAACCAATCAAAACTTATTTTACTTGCTACTGAATTTTTGTAGAATTCTCTTCAACGTTAGCTATTGCCTTAGAGTGATTGTCTTGCTTGCTCTTACATTGTTTTCATATGATTTTTGCAAAGTCTTTGGGCATATCACTAAATTTTGCATAGTATGCAGAAGTCAGTTCTTCCTGCACCATGCATAATTGTTCGTTTCACGCTCCTTTTCAATGATTTTCAACCCACGGATGAGCGACATATTCAGTTTGGATTTGGAATTTCTAGAAAGTTAAGTAAATTTCTCATTAGATATCAATGATTTTGTCTATTTATTTTGAATTAATTTAGAGGGGTTCAGAGTTTTGTCCTCCCACTGTACAGGAAAGGTACTGAAAGTAAAAGATGAAAACTCCACAAATCATTATGTTTGACATTAAAAACTCTATCATTACGTAAAACATAACAGAAACCATTTGATCTTATGGACTGATTTCATTATATGCGAAAATAGTATATTCAACTTTTCAACAGAAGAAGTTCGCCCCGTGAAGGGGACTCAAAATAATACAGTCGAGAACCAAAAATGCTCGGTTTATATAAATTTTCGGAACTCCGGAACAAGACCTTGAGTGAACGAAAGCAGTGCAAATCTCATGTTTTTAAACTTTTAATCCAACATATTCATCAACGTAATCTGACTAGAAAATGTATTCATGAAATAGCCGATAGATCACAGGCCTAATAATGATAGGTCAGAAATTTGTGAAGTTCAACAAAGTCGTGATATCTGGGAGAGAAATCATGATCTAGTTCTGAAACCTAGCGGGTGAAATTTCAATGTGTTATTGTATCTGATGCTAGAGATTTTGTATAACAAACGTAATGATTCGTGGAATTAGGATATTTCGCTTTCAGTATTTTTTTCTACACCCACTACATGCTGCAAAAAACTCATAGACCAACATTGCATACCTAACTGTAAGATTATCTTGAAATTACGTTCATGCCCTATTCAAATGGTATCACGTAAAAGCCATATATATACAATTTAATATCTGTCACTTGGTTCTTATTGGTAACCAACTTTTCAACTCAACCACGTTCATTTATTTCCCTCAGAACTTCCCAGCACGAAATTCGTACATTTTTGTCTCACAAAATTTTATATCATACCATACAAGGCCTAAATTATAGTTTAATCAATAGCTAATTGTAGGTGTGTTGCGGAGAAGAAATTTCACTTCATTCTTCATTCTATAATCTCTATATTTGCAAATGTAAATTTATCCGGTATATCCGCAAAGTTGAATAAATTAAGAAATCATTCTCTAACGGCCATGATCCTTTTCCCAGCAATTTTAGTTTTGATTTCTTCACGAGCATCTGACAGGATTGAAATCATTGCTGCAACGTAGCTCTGCTCTGTGCATTTCAATTATATTTCATATTTTTAAACCATAATATCATGAAACCAGCAAAAAAGTGTGCATAAATAGATACAATTTTTTCTCAATAAAAATCTCAATTTCGAGTTACAGTAGTGATTTTTATCAATCCATTTCTGAAAACGAGTTATTTGAAATTTAGAAATTATTTCTGCTTTTTGATTTTTAATTTCGTACATTCTACTTGTGAAAAAACCAAATACACAATTGCTCGATACTCTTTGACCTATACTACAAATTACTTACCTGTTATCCAATTTTCACAACAATCGGCGCTTGTCAAAACAAAATGTATCTTCCATGTATTCCATATACGGCGACAACTGTTTAGTTTTGACGGTGCTCCTTAAGAAATGATTTCGCACAAAACTCTAATTTCCGTATCAAATATTTATTTTTGTCCGCTGTTGACTATCAAAAAGCGGTATCCACTGAGTTTTTTACTTATTTATTTTCTTATAATTTTGAGAGCACATTTTCCCTATCTTCAATGTATTTTTGGTAGAATCAATTATACATCCGTTATGCCACTCTGAGCCCTATGGAACTTTCACTGCGTTCAATGAGTTTTCTGCCAGAAACAAGCTGACCGACCTAAATTAATTAAGAATGATGCTGCTGGATTAGAGTAAGTGATTGTATTCAACAGAGCAAAAGCGTCTAAAGAATAATATCGTCGGACAGCCAGTATTCAAGCAATTGATAGGTGTTACATTGAAATCAAAGCGTTGAATATGTACTCTATTCGAAAAAATAATTTGATATGGTCACTTCAAAACAAGAATCTATTCAATCACAATAATGAGAGAAGCGAAATACCTTATTTTGAGAATGTGAAACGCCCACACGATTTGATGCGCTCCTTGCAAAATAGTTAAAAAAATTTTACACCCAAGAGGAGATGTATGTTGTTGTGTCAAAATCCCATAATGAAAAATTCATCGATTTATAAGATTAAGGTTTGGTTGTTTGTTATAACATTCAAATCTGAAACTTTTAATATAGTTGTCATTGATCATAATCTATCTTTCTTAATTCGCTAGACTGTTTTTTTTCAAAACCTTTCTTCACTTCTTTCTCACTAACTGCATGAGACCAATAAAATAAAGAGGAGTAGTTTTCTCTCCCTTGGACATATTTGCAGAATCAACGATTCTCCTTCCCTTTTCGAAAAATTTGCTGTTTATCATATACATTAATGCTTCTCCAGACAACCATCATAATAAAACGCATGCCCGATTTTACAATATAGCTGATTTACTAGGGTACGATTCATAGCATAGCATTTTTTATCTGTGTAGCATATTCTTTTACTGTTTTTCTTGCTGATTAACATACTTTAGAAAAGCTAGTCATATTTTTTTTGCATCATTGTCTTGCTTAGCTTCACCATCTTGTGATTATTGGGGTGAACCTATTTCAATACCTGTTTCACTTTCCCCTTCCTCAATTCAGAGATTACACAGAATTGTGCAAGATAGCAAAATTATTGAAGCTGCTTTTTCATCTCGCAAACTTAATCCCCTTTTCAATAAAGCAAATCTTTTTAACATTCCAAACGCACGTTCTACCGATTTTCGTATTTTCGTCGCCAGTTTTTCATATTCCTTCGATTCTAGATGTGCTTTTTGTTATCTAATAGCTGTAGTTTGTCGTATTTTTGGACAATGTAAAAGCACAATCTCCAATTGAATATGGTTGGATCTATACTTCATCAACTTGTAAGAAAGGTGCATTTGCCCCTGCCACGTACCATTTCTAATTTGTCAGTTGAATTCCGAGATTCAAATATTTAGAATCACCCATCACACCAGAAAGGCCATAGTCACAGTAAGTAAAGTGCCGATGAGCATCTATCACTGCAAAAAGAACGAAGCTCGGGCAACCTTTGAAGCAGCGGTAGTCGTAAATCGAGAATCCCGGAGGAAATCCAAGGTATGTGACAACCATCCATCGCTCTAACACAATATGGCCACCAAGCTATCTGTTCGAATATATTCATTACTCTTGAGCATTATTTGGGAGGCGGATTGCTCCTCATATGTTAAACAAATCACTCTAGACACAGTACCTACTATATATCTCGCAGAGGTTGTTCCGATACCGAGCTGACTACCTAAGGATGAATACACTCTATCACCCAGATACGTAAAGCATGCAGCCAACTGTACATTACTAGGCGTAGCATCACGAAAATTTGTATCTATCTTTCTTAAATACGTAGAAATATGGTGTAGAATCTTATTAATTGGGGGTACAGGAAATAGACAATCAGCCCTTCACTGATTAAAATTCTGATAGTCAAATTTGATGGCATTCTCAGAAATCCAACTAAATGTATTTATTTTTATCATCCATCTACTCCCTGCAAAAATTATTTTTCTGCGATTTTGATTCCAAGCCATTAAAAGTAATACCCAGCGTTTTAGAGTGAAGAAAAGGAAAAATAGATCAAGCCCATCATCGAAGAGAGCTACGAAAATTAGTGGCAATAGAACCAAATTCCGATCCCTCATTCCGGCCTTCCCACAAGCTCTGTTTTCATCGCAATCTCTATTTCCATCATTGAGTTGCAAATTGTCTATGTACGAATTGTATCTGCCCTTAACTCTCTCAAATTCCAAGTCCAAGTTGATACACTTCGTTCGATTCCATGATCCTTCCTCGCCTGCTCAATTACTTCTTCATAATACCTTGATATTGTCCTCTTCTGTCTCTTCCTCTCACAGTAAACCATTGACTTCATCAATAACAGAATGAGCTGTACTGCACCATTGTCGTTATCGCACTTTTTACTTCTTCTCCGGGCAATGAGAGGTAAATTTCGAATCAGCTTCACTCGACGCTGAGCAACGATTTGTGCGATGGATAAATAGTTGTTCATCTAGGAGAGAAGGATTATCCTCAAACTGAGATATCAAAGTTCTACCAGCAGTATTACACAATATTTGGGAAACGGAGAGTTCAACTTGGGTATTTATCACACTAGGTTCTACACTTCCATCAGAAACGGATCGAGTTGATATTCCAGAATCCGGGAGCACTGCCACACCGGTTCCTTCTTCACCTTTTCTCTCGCCATACGAACTCTCCCCGTGTTCGAAATCAGACGGCATCATTTGTTGTCGAATAAATGCACCTGCACCAAGTAGATATTTAACGATAGCAAGACAAAATAGACATAAAAAACCATATCTGTTACCACTAGATACTTTGAAAGAGAGCAATCAGTAATATCAGATTGCGATCAAGGCGATGATCGCGAATATTGTGATGTTTATGGAAGTTTTTTTACTGATTCAAGCTTATTCATCGAAGATCAGTAGTCTTTCTTTCTGTTGGAACCTAATACGCAATTCAAAGCAAATGTCTGCACGAAAAAGGAATTGTTTGGTATCTTTCATTCTCAATGCTGAAGAACCTTACGTAGTCTTGAGTACAATTAG
>JAAUYH010136216.1_pt1 | contig 25007 bp, 17 predicted proteins | sample 7278061 | NCBI WGS metagenome assembly JAAUYH01 (sample SAMN14350203, study PRJNA611818) | marine sediment metagenome | isolation source: surface marine sediment (0.6m) | place: French Polynesia: Moorea | collected 2018-08 | reverse complement strand
GTAAGTTTCAATTTACTTCTAAATTTAAGGTTACATTCAGTGCAAATTCAGAGGTCGTTTAGGTAATCTGACAAGCAGTATGGGGGACTTCATATGAATTATTGTGGTTAGAAAGAGATTTTCCGCTAATACCCAGGGTAAACAGCACCAAAGATAGCACACTACAAAGTAATACTCAACAACATCATATTTTAATCGAAAATCAAGTTTGAAACGAACAAACAGTCACAATTATTACCGTTACGTACCACACTGTAATTGGAGTACAAGAGCTCAAGTTTGAATTTTAAACGGAATGAGGAGTACGAGCACATTGAAAGCAACTTGAGTGCGAAATCTTGCATCTAGTTGACTCAAATGCCGTTTTCAGACTCACCCGACGAAGAAGTCTCAATCCGTCAACAAAACAAGGCGACTATCCCGCTGTTCGCAGGAGTGAAGCTGCCCGACGTGCTCTCCAAAGTCATGGCAACGAATGCGAACGAGTCGCCGAACCTGCCCAGGAGGGCATCGATTCAGTCTCCGCCAAAGCCTGGCGAGATGACTATCCTAGCGCAGCGTATCGGCAACATTCATCTTGAGACACCGGCCCCAGCAAAAATGGATATCGTACCAACGTCAGTTGTGAAACCTGCTAGGCTTAACTTCGACATCGATTCGAATATCGATGACAAGGAGAACATCGACCACACCACATCCTCTGGAAAGAAGGCGCTTACACCCTCCCCTAGAAACGGAAGTGCCTATTCCGGGAATACTTCAAAAGCTTCGTCCACGGCTTCGTCTCCTCTTGCATGGGCTGTTCCAGCGAAATTGGGAGAACGAATTTGGACCGCTCTCCGAACACCTCCTCCAAGATCTCCGGCGAGTCACTCACCGTCACCAGCCAATAGTGGCGCCGTCCCTGTAAACAAGCGACTTTCGAGCGCCAGACGAACGAGCCCTCGAACGCGCACCTATACACAAGCCGAATGTGACGCTGCAATTCGAGCTGCCGTTGCGGAGACAGAGAAGCGACACAAAGAGATTTCTGACAGCGAATACAGCAATCAGCTTCGTAACGCTGTTGCCGAAGCTGAGATAAAACAGAAAGAGGCACTACAGTCGGAATTCGATGTAGCGATGGAGAACGCGATTAAGGAAGCGGAGCAAAGGGTGCAAGATGCCCTTCGTGCCGAGCATTCTGAAGCACTTCAGAAGGCCGTCTCTGAGGCGGAAGAAACGCAACGTGCAATTTGCAAAGCAGAGTACAACGCCGCACTGTATATTGCTGTCGATGCCGAGTTGCAGAAACAGAGGGAGGCCCAAAGAACTGATTTTGATGCGTCTGTACAACAAGCTTCAGCTGCCAAAGAAGAGGAATTGCTATCTCAGCTGAAAGAGGCTGAGGCGGCATTGGAGAAAGTAACCCACGAGGCGGAACGAAGTGTGACCGAGATTGCGATGCAGCTAGACGAAGCGAAGAAATCCAACGCAGAGCTAACAGAATCCCATGCCGCCAAGATACAGGCTATGGAGAAGGAACATGAGGAAAACATCAAATCGTTGAAATCGACTTGTGAGGAGCTGACGAAAGCAGTAGACATGCTCCGTGAAGAAACTCTCGCTCGCGAGAAGAATGAGACAATGGCCGTGGAGCAAAACAATGAGCTCCGCGAGGCTCTTCGCGGATTGCAAGCATGGTCAGACGACCTGAAGGCAAACGTCGATAAGAAGTTGAAGAAGGCGTACGAAAACGTGATGGAGCGTGAAGCAGAGTTGAAGAGATTGCGATATTCTTTGGAGCAGACCAAGGAGAAAATGGCGAATGAAGAGAAGAAGGTGGAAGAAATGACATCAAGAGTTTCATCCATCGACGTGCTATACACGAAAGCACAGACCGATTTGGCGCGTAGCCAAGGAGCAGTTAGCAAGCAAACTGAAGAGATTGAAAAGATGAAGACCGAGTCGGTCCAGCTGCGCAGCGAACTCGACACGAACTCGAAGATGATGGCGTCGATGGAGAAGGAGATGCAAAAGTTGAAGCAAGACAGCGAGTTTGCTGGCGTATCCGCGCGAAAGGTGCTGGAACTTGAGAGTGACCTTGCGCGACAGAAGGACCAATGTTTCGAGTACTACAATGAGTTGCAAGCGAAGTCGAGGGAGTGTGACGATCTGTACAAAACCTGTGATGAGGTGGTCGGCAAGATTGAAGAATTTGATAGCGAGCGAAGAGCGTTGAAGGAAGAGGTGAAGAGATTACGACGAGAGCGAGACCATTTGTCGGCTATATAGAATTTCCGCTTCTCTTAAACAATCGCCCCTTTAACGCTTACTACCTGGAGGCATCAGAATCAAAAACGTCACTTGCGCATACACGTACCAACTGTCCTGTTCTTAGCCCTTCCCTTGAATGCATGTCCGCCATACGCACTGGCTCCGGCACCCGAAACTTGCACAACTTTCGCACTATAGATACTGCAGTTTGTAGACATATCCGATGCCCAACTGAAACAAAAATTGGTTTAGTGACCGAATTTCCAGTCAGTAGTGCAGCCCCCCAGGTGCGGCCACTAGCCCCTACCAGCATCGACAGTCCGTCGTCAGACCTTGCAACTGCTTCACGGACAGTTTTGTCGTCAAGCGAATCAACATGCAACAGGTTCTTACCTATCCCAATCGTCGGCATGTTCATTTCTTGTCCTAGATGGCAGGCCAGCCCGGCACCTCTGTGATGCAGTTCACCGTTGCCGTCAACCAGCAAAACATGTGGCTGCGGTGTCGACGGTAATGACCGAAGAACTTGCAATGCAAACGGTAGTTCACGAAACGCGAGATAACCCGCTGCATATCGTACAGTCACTCGAACTTGCGCTGATGTAGAGTAGATGAGTCGTGTTCCTGCCGTAGTGTGCTCCACTATCACAGCAGTTGCAACCGCCTTTGTTTCATTGTCCGGGGCGAAAGACACATCGACGCCGGCGACGTATAGCGGTGTTGTAGATTCCAGCGACCATTCGAAGTCGTCTGTTCTTATTACGTTCTCAGCTATTCTTTCCTGTATAACACGCCATGAAGCGCGTTGTTCCTCGGATGGTTCAGGCAATTCCATCAAGAGTGGAAATGCTAACCTCCACAACAGTGGTGCTGGGATTCAGATGATGAGTGCTATTTTCAAAATGGCTGATTATACTTCTGGGTGCAAAAACCAACTGATTGGAGCCATCATCAATCTCGTAAATGACTTCCCTTAATTTCGCAGTGGCACACTAGCGATGACCCGTGTCGTATCATCTTCGACTATTTCCACTTCGTCATCGTTGTTCACACTAACACCATTTCTGCAGAAGTGGGGATTTACAAATTCCAATACCCAAGGCTTCTTGCTTGCTGCATCACAATCGCTGGGCTACAGTAGTTACCTGTACTCAACTTGGGCAATCGCAATGTACAAAATGAAGTTTTCACAATTTTATTAAGTTCGTTGCACACGCAGGAAAAATGTTAGCAAGTGTTAATCGATACGGGAAAGAGCTGTTATGTCCATAACAAGGTCCACAATCCCTTCAGATAATGCGCAATTTCATCCGTGCCCATTTTCGACACGCCAAACAGTCGATCGACGAACGTGATGGGCACTTCCCGAATATCGAATCCCAACTTTTTCGCTCGCACGATGATCTCCATTTGGAACACATACCCTGTGCTCTGCATATGCTTCATGATTTCGTCGAAGCATTCGCGTCGGTAGAGCCGATAACTGCCTGTGAGGTCGGATACGCCCGGGCGGAGCATGATTTGCGCGATGAAATTCGCCACACGGGAAACCATCTTTCGTCGCAGATTCCAACCACACACGCCGCCTTCCGACACATACCGAGTTCCTGTCACGACATCACAACCTGTGGTGCGCTGACGCTCGATAAATTGCGGCAGAAACTTGGGATGATGTGACATGTCGGCGTCCATAATCACGATAAAGTCGCCGGTTGCTCGCTTCACTCCGTGTATGTACGCCGTTCCCAGTCCTAATTTACCAGCACGAGGTGCGAGCACGATACGGTCGGCGCCGTACACCTTTTGTAGATGCTCTGCGGTTTTCAGTGTGCCATCAGGAGAATTGTCGTCTATCACCACGATTTCGAAGTCTACCTCCAGCGGCTCTAATGCCTCTGCGAGGAAGTACACCATGTATGGCAGATTCTCACGCTCATTATATGTCGGCAGTAGCACCGAATACTTGGGTCGTTTTTCACCCACTTCCTCCGCTGTTGTGGAAGCAGTCCCTCGTGGACGTCGCGCTGGTGCCATTGTCGACCGATTCGTAGTTTTCTGTTCACGTGATATACGCGATTCTCATCCCGGGATGCGTTACAGGGTGGGAGGAATGTCTCTGGATGTTTGTGCACAACACCAACCGAGCAGGGAAATGACTGCAGTGATGTTAGTTACGTAAAAACGAAACGTGTACAGTACATAAAACTGATTGATCTTTTCAGTCAATTTCCAATGCGCATCTCGGACCTCTCTCTGCTCTCATCGGATAACCATTTCTGAAAAGTGAGACGTCATTCCGGAAGATGTTTCGAGTTAAACACGACGATGATATTTCTCCTGAGAATCCAATTTACTTCCAGTTACCCGCTTCTATTTCCTGAAGATCGGTAACAAATTCTACCTCGAACGTTTCGTCACGAAGCGAAACCTTATCGCCTTCCCTAAGTTTCCGACCTCTTCTCGTCTCCACCTCGCCATTCACTCCGATTTCCCCCTCTTGAATGCGCGACTTCGCTTCCCCTCCCGACTCGACAAGTCCCTGTAGTTTCAGGAATCCGTCCTGTTCAAACCATGCGTTAGTTAACAAAATGCGCACACTCCAAGACAGTCGATGGTGAATCGTGGCACTGCACTTACTAATCGGATATACTCGCGCCCCTTGCTATCGAGCTGCTTCCTTGCTAACATTTTCGCAGGTTTCGGTATCATCAAACTTTCGTTTCGCTGCACATCGCAGATATACCGCGTGCCGTTCGGCAAAGCTCTTCTCCAAATCGGAATGGCCGATTGAAACCCGGCCAGGGCGGAACGTGTGTTCATCTTCGTTCGCGAAGCGAGGTCGTACCACGCAGGCTGATCCCAGTAATTTGTGCAGTGTAGGTTTTCAAGGGTTTATCATATCTTGATCCGTTTACTGTAGCTGGTTTCGACGACGTCTCGTCGTCCATGCATGCATTGTGAAACACAATGGCTCCGGGCATGACCGAGGCGTCCCGCACCACGACTGGGCCACACATGTATATTGAAGGGCTACCCGAGGGTTCGTATGCGAAGGCTGCCAAATATTTGCAAACATCTGGTCATACCGTCGTCGAGAGATTAAATGTGGCGGAGGCGTTGCTTAACACTTCCGTCTCGTTGACGCCGCGCCCCGAACGACTCGTGCTTCAGCACACTATCTTTGCACTAACTTGTAACAAGTCTGACTTTGATGAATTCCGCGCTCGATATTGGCGACTGCTTCATCGCGTGCATGAGCGTGAACCGTCGTTGGTTGTTCCAGCTACAATCTCCAAGCAAGCGGTCAAGTCGCTGTGTAAAGGAGGGGAGGAGCGCGATGCCTGTGTTCGCGCTATCGATGTGTTTTTGAATAGTAATGTGTTGCGACCGAATATTGAGACACTGGGTGCGCTTGCGGGTGCCGCCGTTGAATGCACGATAGCGAATCCCGATTGTGATGTGTCTCGAAACGTTGCGCTAGCGCTTTTGGTCGAGTACAACGACTTGCAGCAACGTAACCCTAGCTCGAAGCGCGTGTTCGGCGTATGCTTTACATCGCTAGTATTCCCGGTGTTGCGCAGCACCGGAGTCATACGTCAAGCAGGTGAAATTGTACTGCGACACGGTTTGTTTCCGAATGTGGAAGATGTACTGAATTTGCAAGCGTATTACGATGGGCTTTATGAAATTTTCGCAGATGTTCGTGCTGCGCCACATCCCGCACAACTTCCAGAATTGCTGCGCTTCCTGATGCGTGCGTGCAGAGATAAATGCAGTGTACAACGCGATAAATTGGTGGAGTTCCCAGCCGTGGGGAAGAAAAGAGCTTTCTCGAAAATTGACGCTCCGAGCACGAAATCTGTAGTCGCGAAGCAACGTGGTGAACTGCCATTAGATATTGCTATTCCTATGAGATTTTTGAGTGATGCGCTTGAATCGTTGATGCGTAACATCGACAACGAAGGCGCGAAATGTGCGCATTTTTTGGAATCTGTGGAAAGCTTGGCTGCCACCGCTGCGGAGCTGAGGATTTATCGTCCTTCTTACGACGAACCTTTGATCGAGCAATCTGCGAGCCAGAGGTCGAGAATCAAGGATGCGGGGAAGAAAGCGAAGATTCCTGTGAAGCAGACCACTGTGGGTGGCCTCATGTCAAAGCTTTTGAAGTTTATTGCTTCTGATTTGAAGCGAGTCGCTAATGAAAAGCAGCCTGATGTTGAGGAAATCGTTAGACTGGCCAAGTGTTCGGAAGCGGCCATCAAACTCATTATGGATTCCTCAACGGATGACTTGCCGAATTTAATTAACTCAGTCTGCGTCTGTGCTGGGAAAGTGAACGATTCTACTGCGCGGAATGCCCTCGCATCATTTTTCAGCGAGTTGTTTCGGACGTATCGGTCGACGAGGAAAATTCCGAACTTGTTCGAATTGTTTTGTTCAGCTGGGAACGATGATTGTGTACTAGGTGAATTGTACAATATACTTGCTATTGATTGTTTGCAGGAAGTCATCGTGGATTGTTTACGGTCACTTCCATACAGACAAGCAGACATTTGCGTTCAGCATTTGTTGAGATCTAGGTGGAAAGAACATCCGAAAGCTGCGGTTTCCGTTCTGTTTTTGCTCTCGTTGATTGTTGAAGTCGTGGAGTTACCGACCTTGAAAACGATTCTACCCATGATTGCTGCATCGGTAGAACCTGACATCGTATCGAAAGGAACTGATGCCACATATGCATGTGGGGCTCTGTTTTTCTACGCTTCGGTGGGTCTAGCATTAGCTAAGAATTCTATGGGTCCTTCATCTGCTCTCGGAGTCCTGTTTTCGTTTGAGAAGGTTCTGGGGAGGACAAGCGGAATCGCAAAACAAAATGAAACTGACATTACGTTTGTGAACTGTCAACTTCGATTCCTTGCCGCATGGACTCAATTCATGTTAATTGAATACACCTGGGAATTGAACACCGCGCTGTCGAAGGGGCGATTGCTGCTAACGACTGTAGGAAAATTGTCACTTCGAGGAGTTCTAGATGAGCGAAAAACATCGACTTCTGAAGAATGGGCTCAATTAGTACTTGAACCCTATTCCAATGGTATTGTGTCATTGTTGCGAATTTTCGCTGGTGTCTGCACAGTTCTTGACCTGTTTACGAATGATGATTCTTCCTCAGCCGAAGACCTTCTCATTGAGAAAGGTCTTCATCTACTGTTATCGTTGACAATGATAGAAGCCGATGTGAATGATGTGCTTTGGGACTCTATCTTGGAGACGAAGTTCGGGAGAAAGTTATTGGTTCCAGTTACGCTATCTTTGACGCAAGATGTGAAGGTAGTTTGCTGGAATGGAGGAAGTGTGCTGAAGTCCATGCAAAAGTTTCTGCCTCTTGTTGTTCGGAACAACGAAACTGCGGACCTATTAAGAGCGTGTGAAATGCTGCAGGAAGACAAGGCGCTGGATGCGAAAATACAAGGTTCCGTGAAACTTGTAGTGGAAGCACTCTCGAACTCTTCGGAAAACCTAGATGACGATAGGGGCTCATTGATCGACTCTCTAATCAATAGATTGTCCACTGTCATTTCTGTGGGGAAGGAGCAGATGATGCGAAAAGTGAAAGCACGCGAATTCAGCGATGATGACAAACTGGTGAGGGTTCTGAAGTCCTTGAATTCCCTCATTTCGAAAGATGACAAGTTGATGATGAAAGTGCTTGTCGAACAACGCGAGGTGATGTCTTTGACTGCCGTGGTTGTATGCGACAAAGCTCTGTATGGCCCTGAGATCGGCCGCTGTACGCTGTTGCAAACGTTGTGCATGCTGTCGCAAGACAGGAGGAATGCGGGGATAATGGGGATTCGCAAGCATTTGATCAAGAAATTGGATGGTCTTGACATGGAGATGAAGGGAGATATGAGATTACAACCCTACAACTTGCTAGATCGATTGGTCAGTGTCGGATTGGCTGTAACATGTGGTGCTGTCCGTGTTCCAACTAGGTTTGAATGGATGGAACCCCGAGGTGGCATTATTCAGGCAATCGAGCGCGCGAGTCGTTTCTTGGGGACGTCAGAGCCGAACGAAGATGATATTATTCTGGCTGCCGTGTCAATACGCGCAATTGCGTCGACGTTGTGGCAGACACGTCAGAACAATCAAGGCGTCATCTGTGGTAACAACGCGCGCAATCGGGGCGTAGCATTCAAGGCTGATGTTGAACGTGGTTCTCGTATTACTCGAATATGGAATACTGCAGAATATGCAGTCGCTACGTGTTCTTTGATTGCTCAAAATGCAGGAATCGGTGTTGAACAAGGCGAGACACTGTTGAATGCGCTGTCCGAACTGATGTTCGTGGATGGTGCGATTGACGAGATGAAGAAGGAACAAGTACGAACACGGCTCTACTACGGATTGGTGCGAGCGGTATGTTTGATTGGTCGCAAAACAAATCTAACACTATCCGCGTTACGTTGTATTCGTGCAGCCTTGAGGAGTGGTTGTGTGGATGAGCGATGTGGTCGGACAATCAGTCGATATTTTGAAAAGGTGAGCGGACCACCGGTCGTAAGTGCATTAGTGGATCTCGCAGTTGCACTCGTGGATGTCGACAACCCACGTGTACGTGCGGCTATGGAGCCTGGTGCAGCTTCGTTAATTCGACAACTCGATGAGCGCGGTCGTAACGAAGCGCTGCGTGCGTGCAATGATAATGGACGAGACGTTCTTCGCTCGTTAGTTGAAACATATCGACAAGACTTTGAATATGGACGAAACTAAAAACGAAGATGAGGTGAGGAGATGTGCAAACTTGCGTAACTTGGTTACACAATTGGTCAGTTGATGATGATGACAAAACAAGTGAGAAGAAAAAAACAACGGATAGGCCGTCCAGCGCAGCTCTATCTGCCTAGATTGGCACGAGCAGGGGAAGGAGATGGGAAGCGCTTGGTCGCTGTTTCGATGGGACCGTGCGAGACAGGGTTTGTAAGTAGAGGTAATGCTATTGGAATGTCGGTTTCGACAAGGGTGTTTCTGTACCCGAAGCACGGTTGTGCATTGCACGTGTAGCGATTTGGTTGGGGCGTTGTGTGGTTTATTCATCGTGGGATTCATGCGCCGTAGGAGGAATGATGGAAAGAGTCTATTACTAAAACTGAAAATTGTGCTCTCTCTGCGAACTAGATTTAGTAACCGTCGTAACGCTCCCGCTCGACTCCACCTCACAACCGAGTACTGTAGCAAACCCGTCGGCCACATCGGACGGCACCTTCCGCGAAACGCCTGCGACCGTCTTTCCTCGAATCGCTAACGTTCTTTCTTTGCTGGGCCATTGTGTGTGGTGTACAGGTGTGCACAGGAAAGTGTAAACGCTAACGAAGAAGGCGCATTCTCGTTCAAATTGCCTTGGCGTGGTCGTGAACAAGATGGTTGGTAGTGCAGGAACGCCGAAGGTGCCTGTCTTATCTCTACCCAACGCGCTCAATAATCTCGAGGCGTTGTCGAACGAGATTGTGACCAAGGGGCGTCAAGTTGTGTTCTTCCTCGATTTCGATGGCACGCTCGCGCCGATTGTTCCGAATCCGGAGGCGGCACGTATGCCCACAGAAACGAAGGCGGTGTTGGTGGAGCTTGCGAAACACTACCCGATTTCGATTGTGACAGGACGGGCGCTGGCGACGGCGAAACGATTCGTGAACATGAATGGGATAATGTACGCGGGCAGTCACGGGTTCCACATCGAGATTCCAACGAGGCCGGTGGTAGCGATTGGGAAGGAGGTGCGGCCGCAATTGGAGGGAGTTTACAAGCGGCTATCGACGGTCATCCAGATGGCACCGGGTGCCACCATCGAGGACAACATGTTCAGCATCTCGGTGCACTACCGGCATGTGTCGAACGCGCAGCAGCTGCGCGAGCTGGAGGACGTGGTGGAAGCCGAGGTGAAGCGCGAGAAGCTGCGATTACACCACGGCAAGATGGTGTGGGAAATCCGGCCCGAGATCGAATGGAACAAGGGTAAGGCGGTGGAGTATCTGATTGAGCAGCTCGGCATGGACAGCGAGCGCTTCATGCCCGTGTACATCGGCGACGATGTGACAGACGAGGACGCATTCTCCGTGCTGCCGCCGTATCGTGGCTTGGGCGTCGTGGTGTACAAGCACGGGGACAACACCAAGCTCAGGGACACCTCCGCGACCTTGCGACTCGAAGATCCCATCGAGGTGCGCAAGTTCTTGGAACACTTCCTCACGCACGAAGGCATGCGCACCTGCGGCGCGGAGGCGAAGATGTCGCTGCCGGTGAGATTCGGTGATGTGGCCAGGAATGGCAACGGCAGTACGAGCACGAGCGCGGCCCCGTAGTCGTGGTGGATCGGCACGGTGCCATCGTGCGGTGGGGTGGGCGGCGTGCCGGAGGGTGGAAGGAGCGCTAGCGCGACGCTGTGGATTGGATGAGCAGGCGGTGTGAGAAGGTACGGGACTGGGGGCGATGTGATACAAGCGGGGCTTTGACAAAATGGAATTCGATACAGTTAGTGGCGGCCATAGAACGGGGTAGGAAATGGGTACATGGATGATCTAAGTGTACGTGGGACACAGTTTGTATGCAAGACGTTATGTTGCAAGCTATTTTTCAATCTTCTCATTGGTGTCTCATATTTCGGTAGTCCCACTTGTTGTCGCGAATCGGCGCGGTACAGTACCTTTTCATGAACTGAATGCCGTCCCTACTGTACTTCCCCCTCGCTGTTACAGAATGTACTGCAGTGCTCTTTTTCGTCACAGCATTGCTTGTTGTCTCGTGCGTAGGGCGGGTCTCACCCTTGCAGCACGGATTTAATTTTCGCCTTCCGTTCGCTCGGCGATGTCGCTTCCACTCGCACCGGCGTGTAGCCATGCTCTCTCCAGACGTCCTGCATATGCTGGTGCACCGTCGTTTGGTATGCTGAGTTTTCGACTCGCTGCGAATCGTTCTCCCACCCCACCGGGTCCAAGATGAAGACGTGCGCGTACTTGTACTCGCGCGCGGCCGCCGCCAGGCCCGGCGTCAGCGAGCGGCCCTCGGTGCGATGAAACGCGATGTTGCAGGGCAGCGCGTACTCGAGGAACACACGCTGCGTGGGGTCCAGCCGCCGCTGCGCGCTGGCCATCGCGTCCAGCACGCGCGGCTGGAAGTCGGGCGCGAAACGAAACTCCGACGCTGGCCGCCCGCGCGCCGCCTCGTCGGCTATCAGTTGGCGTGTGGTGTCGTGACTCACCCGTTCCCCGTCTCCTTCGAACAGTTTCAGTAGCGTGGTCTTGCCAGATGACGGCGGTCCGGTGATGACTACCCAATTCGTTTCTGTCGCCATCTGTGCGAACGTAGATTAGATCTGGTGCTCGCGTTCTGAACAATCGGATTGTGCGGTTATGCAGTTGGATGATGCGCCAACTCGACACAAATGCACATGCGTCATCGAAGGATCAGCGTGGAAGCGTCTATAGCCCAGCTTGTTTCGCTGCGCGGTGAGGAAGCAATCCATCAGAATGGGTTTGTAGAAATTCCGCGATTCCTAGTTAACAATAAATTTGCCTTCGCTAGCTACCGGGTTGAGGTTGTGGCAACTACTGCCGAATTCTTTTTCTCTCGCGCGCCGTGTTGGCGAGCAATCTGCGTGAAACATGCGACCGTCACGTTTCTCTGGGCGTGTTGTGAAAGAAGAAGAGAAGAACAACAATGTGAGTGTGCCTTCCACGGGGCAGCGAATCGCCATCACCACACGTAGACGACCGCAGTCGCGACACCCTTCCGCTACTAATACCTCGTCTCCTTTCGGCGCGGACTTTGATGACTCCGACTCCGACGCGGAGGATAGCCTCGGTGGCGTGCAGAAACGACCAGCTTTGAAACGACGCAAGATATCGCCCACAAAGACCACGCCCGCGCCCATGCAGGTGGAGGGCGTGGATCCCCTGGACGAATTTATGAACAATCTGGACACCAGCGTGGGGCGAACATCGAAGCAGAGCTTCGACGATGACCTGGACGGCGACACGACGGTGGAGATGGCGAAGGATGTACAGGAGACCGAGGGCTCGTTCCGAAAGAAGAAGAAGCTGGTGTACGAGAAGGTCGACCACAGCAAAGTTGCGTACGCGCCGTTTCAGAAGAACTTGTACATCGAGGTGCCCGAGTTGGAACGAATGACCAGCGAGGAGGTGCTGGCGCTGCGCAGAAGCTTGGGCAACATTCGTATACGTGGGAAGCGATGTCCGAAACCGATTCGTAGTTGGGGGCAGTGTGGATTGTCGCACGCGGTGTTGGAACAGATTCGGCGCTCGGGCTATGTTGCGCCAACGCCGATACAGGCGCAGGGCATTCCTGCGATAATGAGTGGGCGTGACGTGATTGGCGTGGCGAGAACGGGCAGCGGGAAAACATTGGCGTTTGTACTACCTGCGTTGCGCCATGTCGCCGTGCAAAACCGGGCGTTGGCGGGCGATGGCCCCGCGGCGCTCATCATTGCGCCGACGAGGGAACTGGCGATTCAGATATTTGGCGAGGCGAAGCGATTTGCACGGCTGTTGGGATTGCGTTGCGTGTGCGCGTATGGGGGCAGCGGTGTGAAGGATCAGATTACCGAGTTGAAACGTGGTGCGGATGTGGTGATATGTACACCGGGACGAATCATTGATTTGTTGGCGATGAACAATGGTAGAATCACTAACTTGAGAAGGGTGACGTTTGTTGTGTTGGATGAGGCGGACCGCATGTTTGACCTCGGATTTGAACCGCAGCTTACCAGAATCGTGGAGAATGTTCGACCGGATAGACAGACAGTCATGTTCTCCGCGACATTCCCGAGAAAGGTGGAGGAATTGGCGAGGAAAATATTGAAGGGGCCCGTGGAAATCACCGTTGGGGGAAATTCTGTCGCTGCCGCGACGATTGACCAGCATGTTGAGGTGCGAACGGAGGATTCCAAGTTCTTTCGCTTGCTGGAATTGTTGGGCACTTGGTACGAGAAAGGGTCGACTTTGGTGTTTGTGGATAGACAAGAATCGGCGGACCGCATTTTCAGTGATTTGTCAAAGGCGAAGTATCAGTGCTTACCGTTGCATGCGGGGAGAGACCAGGCGGATAGGGATTCAGCGATTGCGGATTTTAAGAATGGAGATGTGAAGATTTTGGTTGCTACCAGTGTGGCGGCTCGAGGCTTGGATGTGAAGAATTTGACGTTGGTGGTGAATTACGATGTGCCGAACCATTACGAGGATTATGTGCACCGTGTCGGACGTACTGGGAGAGCGGGGAACAAAGGAACGGCGTACACGTTTGTGACGAGAGAACAGGAAAGCCATGCGCCGGAATTGGTGAAGGCGTTATCGTTGAGTGCGAGGAACAAGGCGATGATGGAGTGTGAGGGTATGGATGAGGAGGAGAGAAGACAGCGAGGAGATGAAGCGGTGGCGATGGCGGTGCCAGATGAGTTGAGAAGGATGGCGGAGGGATTCGAACGGAAGAGAAAGGCGGGCATTGTGTTGCATGGAAAACATTCGGGTTATGGTGGAAAGGGATTCAAGTTTGACGGCAATGAGCAGTATGAAAAGGAGAAGAGCAAGTTGAGGAAAGCCCAGGCGAAACGGTTCGGGGTGGAGGAAGAGGGAGATGAGGACGACGAGGAATCGGAGGATGAAGTGGAAGTGAGAGAGATAGGGGCGTCTGCGACTACGACGACGCCTGCTGCGACACCTTCGATGGCGGGGGCTAGTACGCAGGCGGTGGAGGGTGTTGTTAAGGCGACGCAGGATAAACAGAAGTTTGCGGCGGAACTGGAGATTAATGATTATCCGCAACATGCGAGATGGCAAGTGACGAGGAAAAATGCGTTACTCGATGTGGAAGAATTTACGGCGTGCGTCGTAACGACTAGAGGGAACTTTTATCCGGCGGGTCGAAATCCGCCAAAGGGACAGAGGAAGTTGCACTTGTTGGTGGAGGGACCAAGTGTGGGTGCAGTGAAAAGTGCGTGGAGAGAAATCAAGAGAAAGCTGGAGGAGGCGGCCAGTGCGAGGCCGGCGGGTGAAGATGCGTACTCCAAGTATTCGGTGGTGTAGAGCGCTATTTGGAAGCACCGAATGAGATGTGTCGAGGAGATGATTTAGCATGAGAAATGGAATTGTAGGATGGAAGGCGGACCACCGTGATGAAAAGATGGCGACGCTGAAATTGAGCTAGTAGAAGGCTAGAAGTCGTTCGTTATTTTCAAATCTGTCACTCACGTCATGTCTTTTGGCCGGATTATGAAATTGTGGTTGCTGAAATGTGTTGAAGAGAATAGGCAAGTGACCTTGCGTTACAAGTGAAGCATATTCTGGGATGAAAGCGAAAAGGCTTCCGACTTGACGAAACAAGCAAGCTGGTATTCAATGCTTAGTTTTTGATTCTGTCTTAAAATGTTTGTTTGTCACCTCATGAATCGTGTATATTAACAGTTATTCAAATTAATTTGTCGCGGTCTACCACATACAGTTAACTCTTAATTAGCTACCCTGTTCCGCTCTTAGTTTCTAATAAAACATAATTCTCCCAATGTATGGTAAGTCCTTATAGAACGTTGTGGCTCTGATAGGCGATAACTGTTCAAGTAACAAAAAACTTGCACGTATATCTGAAACGGTCTTATTAGGGTGCGCAAGTCATCGCTATAACCTGTCTGTCAAAGATATCATTAATGATTCTGTTTGCTCATTGAGAAAGTTAATTGTTTGATGCGAAAACTAAGCTATCCTATTGCGGCACAGTTGAGAACGCATACTCACTTGAAAGCTAAGTGCAACAATTTGACCAGATGATGATCAACAGCTATGATGCTCAAGCGTTATTTTGAAATCAAACCGTCTCTCTTACATTTGGATGTGGAAGTACTCGTTGATTTATTGCCGAACCTTCGTGAAGACAAGGAGTTGGAGAAGATGAATGATTATTTTCACAACTTGATAGCGTAACAAAAGCACTTCAAAGAGATGATTTTACATTTGGAGATGTTCGGCTCTTATTTAATGTTGTAATTATAGAGTATACTAGAACGTAATCTCGGCTATCGCCTTCAGCCAAAAAAGTAGCGTATTCTGAATTCGAGTCTGGATTAGTTAAGATTCAGAATAATCAACCAAATGATTTGACTGATTCCGAAAAGTCTGCTTTCCGATTATTTGTACGTGAGGGTGAAATTAATTCCCATTATCGAAGATGAGGTTAATTCGAATGCAACATTTGCGGATCGCTTACTAAAAACGCGCGAAATCGGCGCCGATCATGGGAAATATGCGAACACTCGATTTCTCTTACCTATATCCAACATCTGTTAGCGGTTATTCTCTAAAGCTGGTTATGCGTTGTCATGTAGAAGTCAGAATTTGAGTCCAGAAAACTTTGAGCAATACATGTTTTTGAATACCAACCACCTTTTGAGGAACATTTCCGATGTTTCTGCAGTGATTGGATCCGAGTAAGTGCCAAAATGATCACTGGGCAACATTTTTGAATGAGAGATATTTCAAGGAATAAATAATTTACTCAAGGAGCATGGATATTCGATTTATTTATTTGCATGCGAGAAACTCAGGTTCGCATTATTCGAATTCATCCAACCACGGAGATATTGAGTTAACAGAATTATTCAACAAGTGTGGATCCAAATTTCCTTGTGTTCATTTGAACAGGTCTTGCTAGAATGAACGAAGCAAAAATTAAAAGACCTCTACCAGTATACAATTTATTTGCTAAATCCCACTAAACAATAATCTTCTGGAAACGAATAGAAATCCTTCCTGAACGATAAATCACCATAATTCAATAAGTTCAGAGAAACTGTCACATTTTGAACTCTTTTCCATTACATTTAGTTTCTTTCGGCTGATTTTCTTCTTTTTCTAAAATCTTCTTCGCGTACACTAAGAACTCCGATTTTTTGGAATGTTGACCAAGCCTCTAGCATCCGATTTCGTATTCAGTTTGTTCTTCTGCCTGATTGCCGATTCCTTTACCCGAATTTCAGAATCGTTGGAATACGCAGTTAAAGCGTGCACCGTCGCATTTTCGTCTTCTTTCTTCTCGATCTCTGATGGTAAACCACGAATTTTCACCGTTATAATTCGATGCGGCGTCGATGATCAGTTGCGCTTGCAACAAGAGTTGTGGGCTCATAATTCCTTGACTCTTCCAGACTGATGAAATGAGCTGCAGCATGAAAAAGTCGTGTTTAATGTCGTGACGTAGATTGATCTGTCGACCATTCTGTTAAGTTAAATCAACTACTATCGAAAAATACTACAGTTTTGACTCCGTTAAAAATTTACATCGATAACTAGTAGTTAAATGACTTTGATTAATCCAACAAAGCTATAGTTGACAACTTCAAGCACCACAAGCATTTTCTTGCCCAGAGACCATTGCTAATTTGTCTCTCGAATATTTGATCTTAACCTATTAACACAATCCTTCTACAAGTTCCGTAGAAACGAACGACAGATTCGAATTTGTACTTATTTCACTCAGAAGCAATATTCTGACGAGAAAAGACATGTTCAATAGCTTGAGCATGTCAATTCTAAGAACTACTTTATTGTCTACGAACGCACAATCATATCCTCAGCGAATTATGAGACACAGCTGGCACTTGAAAGGAGTGCAAGAACCAGAACAACGATATGAATTATTGTTTTCAGAGTTCTTTTTCTAGAAACCTGATGTGATAGATCATTTTTGAATAGATTCCCATCTGCTGAGTCCAATATTCAATATTAATTTCTACAAAAATTTTTGGAGCGCACTATTTCTAACTTAAAAGAAAACAGTGAAACATAAAGCAATATTGTCACTTATTTTTAGTGTGCATAGCCCATTGGTTCAAAGATCCAAGAAAGAGTAACTAAACAGTTTGTGCTTTACCAAAAGAGAACTCTCATATAAAAATCATCGAGTATTTATTCGAAAAGTAATTTTAAAATAAGATTCATTCAAAGAATTGTAACCAGAAATCCAGAATTCGTAATATTATTGTGTATGAAATAAACAAAAAGAATGAACCAAAAATTTAATTACTTTTGAAAACTAGGTACGAGAATTGAGTACTGCAGAAAGCCTATTTTCAACATGGATTGAAGATATTTGTTATTTGAACATTGAAATTCGAGTATTCGTCATAAAGTAAACGTGCTGGGAATTAAAATTTGTAAAGTACTATTTCCTAAGATTTATGGCTTTATTCAAATAATTTTTGGTAATCCATTAGTTTACTGCGAGAACAATATGCTTTACTGCTGCAATCAGAATAATGGTAGAAATTCTGCTTAAACTGTGCTCGTAAATTTCTTGGCGAAATACTTTGAGTTAATGAATAGGGAGAGAATCCATTTCATTCCATATAGCCATAAATTATGCTTCTAGGCAAAAAATTTTAACGATAGATAAAAATCCTGGTGCTAAGCTTGACTTCTCTACGCAATTTCAATATTGCAAACAATATTTTGTGACTAGAGAGACCTGTTTTCTATTCTAAATGGTGACCAATAAGGAAGATGAATTTAAGGGCCTGTCAATAGCCTAGTTACTTCAATTAATCTCTTTCGTTACCATTTCTGGACGTTAAGCAAAGCTTAATGTTCAATAGAGACAAATAACTTTATTTTTTAAGCAGAGGAACTGGAACTAAGCACTCTTATGATAGGCTTGAATTTTCAAACGTGTTTTGTAGTTTCGGAGTGATTTGCATTTAATGATTATTTTAAAAAACGTTTTTAATTTTTGAGAACGGATGAAAATCGAGCAGCACAGGATTTTTCGGTACTGCTCCAAATTTTTAGAACAATCATTCGAACTGTATTTTTTTAAAATACTGTACGTAGTTCATTCTTCTCGTACATTGATTCTAGTTCAGATTCCGGAATCAAAGCCGCTTCATATACACCTGGTATTCTCAAATGAATTACTTTATCCCATTGAAATTGAATCCATAGCTAAATAATATGTCTACACTTGATTAATGAATGTTGTCGATCGACCCATGAGTTTCAACAAAAATAAGGAAAGGATGGATGCAAAAATGAAATGTTTGCATCAGAAATTACGGATTGAAAGCTCTCGGATGTTCGGCAGGTTTAACAATACCAAATACATGACCAAGCTCAAATGTTAAGACTTTCAAAAAAACTCCCGATTGGCCGGTAAATTATCCAATAAAGGATAGAGAACGAAACTTAGATTTTGAGAGTTTGAAGAACTTCTCGGATTTTTGGTTCTGATTGGATGTGAAATTAGCATGAACGCAGGAGTTGACATTTCAAAACCTCTTGGACCTTCGGTTGATATGAGTTTCATGGCTCGCAATGAGTTGCATTATGTCCGCAAAGTTCATCCTAATTTCGAAGAAGGGGTTGGTATCCATCTTGACTGCTGATGTGAGCTTGACCGTAACTTGGTACAGTAAACAGATAGTTGCTGTTGAAAGTAGAATGGCACAAAATGCGGTGCATGGTAAAATTGTAACTAAAAATATCAGTCTACAAGAAAATACCTGTGCAATATGTCTAAATTAGTATCATAGAACTCGACAGAAAGGCATGTCTATGATTGTACACAGCAATAGTTCGCTTGTATATGTAATTTTGCTAAGCATTCACAGGGCTTTTATTTTTAAAATTCCAAGGTTACATGCAAGAAAAATGAACATATGTAAAGCTACTGCATTCAGCTATTAGTGTACATCACTTCGAAGAAGTTTTCTTTAATTTTGAAACCATCAATGAACTCGACGCAGAATCTCAGCACTTATTGATTTTGATTTGTTTCATTGCCACAAGTAACTTTCTATGCTATCGATTACGAAGACGAATGACTTGGTGCGGCACTGTAATTTTAGTTCTCGATTTTATTCATCTCGCACAATTCTTTGGATTTTTTTATAAATTTCGTTCTTCACCCTGTTTAGAGTTTTCCAGTGTTTTCTAGTTGACTCGTCAGCCGTAAAAAAACTATGAATTTTCTGAACGGTATTCATTGAAGTGGAAGAGAAGAACAATCATTCGAAAATGGGTTACCAATCATGCAGAGGGAAACAAATTTCGTTATAGGTTTCGCCGTTATGAACTGTCAGAATGCTTTAGTCATATGATCTGTTGACGGGAGATTTGACATCTTCCCAGAAATTGTTGATTCGGGCTTTCATATCATCCTTCTGTGCGTGCACTACATTTCGAGGTACTGGCCTAATTCAGAATTCGTTGAATTTCTGTGTTTGCTTTTTCGTTTGCTATTGTGTTATCGATTGACATTCAATAGTCTTCTCCTTACTGTTTCTCATCTGTCCACCGTAAGACAGTGCAATAAGATACTTTAACATTGACTGCACTGGAATAGTAGAGAAAATAATTAACTGGATGTGTCTCTAACAGAACAGAAATACATGTTGAACTCTTTTCGATGTCCTTGTACTTCCGAGAATATGGCGGTCTCGAAAAAAACATTGTAGTCGTGAGCTCCGTCTGTTACATGGCAACGCACAAGGATATAACTATGACAAATTTTTGCAATACTAAAAACTGATTTACAAATTTGCGAGTGTTTGAGGACGAAAGAGAATGATGAATTTTTAGAATTCGATTTATATGCCAAGACATTTTTACTTAGTGTCGCAAATATTTAAAAGAAATTGAAATCCGGCCTTATTTGTGGTTGATCTTATCAAAAGTCTTATTATTTTGGCAAAATTAGAGCTCATGTTCAGTCCTCTCGATAAATACACTTAATTGTTAAACAATAACTGAGCTTCAACCAAGTGAAGAGCGTGACCGTTCAAGAAAGTAGCAGTCAAAAAAATTTCATGTGAACTCATGCGTGAATATCACAAAGATCTACACGGCATATAGCCATTACTTTGCTGAAAGCTTTTGGTCTTCCATAAATAGGTATGACTTTCTTCTAATACCCGATGAATTCTTGCGTAAAGCGATGAACGGAAAAAGCCGAGACTCACAACACAGCGGACGAATACACTAACTCATGAAGGACTATAGTGATGTTCTTAAACTGATAAAGTATAAAACTGAGGGAAATATCTGACAGTGAAAGAACGATTTATTGTGTAATCGTGTTCTATTAGAACTTTTTCAGGAAGAGATGAAGCAGGATTATGTAATCCAATCCTCAATGGGAAATGCTCATGCAACAGCTGTTGGAAGTGGCTGAAGCCCCTGTAAGTGTGGAAGTCAACGATGGAAATCCACGGTTCTTTCGGCTTTTGGCCGAGCGATTTCTAGTGAGATGCTACCAATCCGAGTACGACTGCCGAACTCCTACAAGGAAAACTCAGGTCGTCCAAGTTAGAGCAAATGGATATCCATTCGTTCCGTTCTGGACAAATTAGAATGAACCCTCGGCAACAATGAAGGTGTAGTATAAGGATAAGAAGAGAATGACACGTTAGTCTTCAATACGTCCCCCTTAGCTGCCAACTTGTAACAACGTATAACAATCCATGAGGTAAGCCTCTAAAAACTGAGGTCGCAAACTATATCTCATTACTTTCGGTTTCGATGTTTCTTCTAATATTACTCCTAGATCACTATGAGGATCGGGCAAGTTAAATGTGGTCCACTTGCTCCAGTTCAACCTAAAATTTGAGCACTGCAGCTCAAACTCTGATAACCTTGCTGTCTTTCATACATCTGTAAGCTCAATTTTTTGGGGTTAATCCTTCAAATCAAGTTTAATTTATTAAATTCCAGTTTCGGATGACCAATCAATTTCTTCTGCTTGAACTCGATCGGTCCCTGCGAAGCGGAAAGAACACCTTCTACAGCAGGGAAAAACAATATGGTTGCACTGCAGACTACAATCAATATGTTAGCGTGAATGCAGAATCAAGCATACTCAGGGTTATAATCCTGAAAAAAATTATATATTGTGTACCACCCTGAATTTGCCCATCATCTACTTCATGTGCTCTTCATTGACTCACCAATGCTATCAACTACGAAATTCGAGAAAGCTGTCAGCATAAATTTAGTTTCAAGATTTCGATTCATATAGCTCAAATTTTCGACTAAATAATAGCTTGCAATATTGAAATCACAATAGACCAACTGTGATGCTCATCTACTTAATCGTAGCTTTTGGGCTCAAACGTATTCCCCGATTTATATATTAATGCACTTTGTAATTGCTATTTGACATCATTATTGCGCAATATCTCGATCTTTTAGGCATAGATGTGTAGAATACGCATTTACGCTGTCTTTTTAGCAAGCTTTACGTCAATGTGCAAATAGAGCGGTTCACTCTGATTTTCTGGACGTTATCAGATACCACATTCGAAATGCGCAATACAATGTGTTAATTCACCGACCTCTTTAAGCAGTACAGCACATGAATGATCAACACTCTACTCACCACCACAACCCCAACGATGGATAGTAATCGCATCAATTAAGTTCCAATGCAACTTTCAGAACGTTTAAAATCCGCTAACACGAGCTGCTTCGCTATTCTTCCACCCGAGAAATTGAAAGAGCTCAGAACAGCAGTCCAAGTATCAGATAAAGAGAAAGCGTATCCTGAAAATAGCTACCGAAGAGCCGAGTCTACATAAAACGGGCGACGATGAATGATAATTTGGTCTTCACTTGTCGACTTTGACGTGACTCGGTAATTGCGTTGTAGTGCATGGTCTTGCGGATTTTAGCATGATTCCTAATAATTTCCAATGTCCAATTGGATAGATTGCAGTAAAGTCGAACATTGCGAGTAGGGCTGACGGCTCTAATACAAACGGTCTCCGATGTAAAATTTTGAAAAAATAGCATTAAGAACCAAAAAAGGCAGGTCGTTCCGAGAGCGAGCGGAGTCGGGCCAAAGCACCAGGTGGACACGAGATCGTTACCACGATAAGACCAGGGCCGGAGCTCCTGGACCGGATCACGCAAAATCGGTACTCTACCCCTCATTTCAAATTGTTCATTAGGTTGCGATTGCGATTGCGATTCTTCGATGTGTTGCCGACTGCTACTAACTATTCTTTGTATAATTGGACAGTGACTGTGATTGTGACTGCGATTGTCTGATGTATTAGCTTCCGCTGGGCTTCCGATGCTAACTATTCTATACAGATTGCGACTGAGACTGTGACTATGATTGTGATTCGATTGTCTTCCGCTAATCTTCCGCAGCTAACTATTTCTTTCAGAATGCGACTGTGAATGTGACTATGATTTCGATTGCGATTACGATTACGATTGCGAATGTCTGATGTATTGGCTGCCGCTGTGAATATTCCGAGGGTGATATGTGTATGGCTGTGATTGTGAGTGCGATTATTTCAGCAGATTTTATAATCGATTGCGTATATCTGGGTCCTGTGTTCTCCGTGTAGTACCTGGACGAAATGTTGTAGGTAAGCTGTTCGATCTGTTATCGGAGGATAGGCCTCGGAGACGAGAAATGCTCGTCTTTGGGCTTTGTTCCATATCTGATGCAAATTTTTATTAGCGTGAGCGTAGTACAATGGTTTGGGGACTGCCTTGAAATTGCTCACGACGAAATTTGCGGAAGACTCCGAGAAGTGGCCGACAGGGATGTATGTATCCGAGCGAGAGCTACCCAACCAAGGGGATAATGGCGTGTCTTATGGAAAGCTACACTCAACTATGAACATGATGTACCAGGTTTGCCGCATGAGATGATATACACTTGTACTGGTCAAGAGTTCTTCGCAAACTAGTGGCACATCAAGGTAAGGAGCAATGGCAAGCAAATTTATTTCGCAGTCACAGCTAATGCATCTAATCAATCTCAATCCAAATGGCATACAAGGAACCCTCTCCCTTGGAGTTTCTGTAGTAGGCAGCTCATGCGGTAAATTCGATTCTCTGACGATTACTCTTTGGCATAGGTACGCATTATTTTCACTGCGGCGGATATAGCATCGAAGTCATGCGGTGAACGGAAGGTGGTTACAGGGAACGTAATCTGAATCTGCCCAACTGCACCTTTGGATCGTTTCCAGGTGGCATGTTAGCAATTCTAAGCGTTGTCAGAGTCGTTCGGATCCTGATCCATATAGAACCACTTGCGTTTAGCGAACTGTATAACACACACACTCTCAGTTGGGAAGCAAAGAGTTGGGACAGTTGCTGCATCTGTCTTTTGGGCTCCACCAGTATTTGTTCCACCTACACAGGCAGGGTAGTACCCATTCCAGCTGCGCTGGAAAAGCAGCCCAGGAGATCGAAGGTTTCCTGCAGCGTCGGTGACCAAGGAACCAGACAAAATTGAATGATCCATGCCCGATATGTCTGCCAAACGGTATGCAATGCAGTTCAAGATGCCGGGAGAGAAACCAAGAGTACGCCCAGCTGCATCAGCAGTTGACCAAACGAGAGTCTCATTGTTTCTCGGGATGCCATCGGAAACGAACAGGTTCGGAGTCTTGACAACTTTATCAGCATTTGCAGTCGCCAACAAACTATCCCACACTGGTAGTGAAGACTCGAATGTGAACGTATAGGTACCACGACATACTTTGTACGGAAGTAATCCGATGTCAATGATCTTCTCAGCGGGTTTCAGTTTCATCGGTGGGGCAGTTTCCATCAACGCAACTCCTTCATTGCAAATACAAGCGCAGAGCATTTCGAAGCCGTTCACGTTGGTGTTCATGGTTCTTTCGAAGTGGTAGTTCAGGGGGTTGTGCTCGAGGTCGTCAAACGCGATGCGAAAGGTTGGAACGAGGAGCACCGAGGTGCGCCCTGAAATATCCCAGCTCGCTTGCTAGGGTAAGATGATTTTATTGCTGTGTGAATCAGAGTATTACATGTGCTAAAATCATGGTCACTATTATCGCTATCAATTATTGAAATCAATAGCACTGGTGCAGGAGATCAGGCCAAATTCAAAGTCTTGCTTGCTGTGAGAGTGTCCTATTGGTTGCTTTTGATGCTATTTCGGAGCTTTTGTGGCCCATTTCACAGAAACTGGAATTTCTATCGAGTGATAATTCATCGTTGTTTTGAGAACAAGTGCATAAACCGATGTTGGTTTTTATGTTCTGCTGTACTTGCGCAGGAGAGTCGCAGCGGCGATAAAGATACACATTTATTCCTGCTTCGATGAGGAGAGCAAGCAGAAAGTCGGTCCCTGATTCCTTCTTCGCTATCCAAGACACAAGAATTGCGCATGCTATTCGTTTGTTTCCCCTGGACCGAATGACATTTTTAGTCGGAAGTTCGCGTGCGGTAAATGTGAACCCGTTCGACAAATTTTGCCCTCGTACGAATTTCACTTCTTCTCGGGGCCACGGAGGCGTCAATTTGATGTATTTGATGCTTCTACAAACTTTCCTCGCGAATCGAGCATCCCTTTTGTCCAAGTCATACACTCTGGCCCACAGACCTCGAAAAAATTGGCGTAAACGTCTGCTACATCAGATGAACTCAGCCGTTCAATGCGAGATAGGAATTGTTCGTCAACTTGAACGTTCTTCATAACTCGTAACCCGTTGGGCGGCTGCGGTTGTAAATTCGGCACAGAATCGATATCATACGGAAACTATTGTGGGAGTGTAGCACATTTCGCGAGGTATGAGCTAGTCAGCTGAGTTTTCTTTGTCCGTGACTCATCCTCACTTGTAGTCGGTAGTGGCCTCGGTTGCTAGTAGACGGTGTCCCGTACAGTCTCTTTCGCTACGGAAGATGCGACTAGATAAGAATCGCACAACG
>JAAUYH010181856.1_pt1 | contig 25021 bp, 12 predicted proteins | sample 7278061 | NCBI WGS metagenome assembly JAAUYH01 (sample SAMN14350203, study PRJNA611818) | marine sediment metagenome | isolation source: surface marine sediment (0.6m) | place: French Polynesia: Moorea | collected 2018-08 | reverse complement strand
TACTATTTTCTACGAATTGAAGTACCGTGCCATTGTCGTTCATCTACTGTTGATTTAATGATAAACCTCGCGATTAAAACAAATGCAAACGTCACTATCTAGGCAAAGTGATACTCCTGTATATGTAGTGTTAGGAAACAAGTATTCCTAGGATTGCAGAAAACTACAATCGAAGGAGAGTACAGGCATTGGATGACAGGTTTATTGCTTACTACAGAATACGAGAATCTAATTGAGATAGGATTTTACTGTTAGATCCTATGGTTATGTCATCGGCCACAGAGAGCAATAATTTCTACATCGTAGGCTTGAAAATCGAACGTACATGAAGCGTACCTACTGTAGATAGGTTTTTCGTCCATCGATGAGAAACTTCGGCTGCATGGTAGGTAAATCCGTAGAGGTAAAATATTAGGTTTAGAGATTACGTCACTACACGTACAGGACCGTACTATTCAGCGTAGGAACCCAGCAGATCATCCTCTGCGAATAGCACTACGTGGTCAATCTCTCGTTGGAATTAGAAAACCGTTTGCTGGGCGATTGTGCTAGGTGCGTTGCGCTACAACAAACAGCGAGCGTGGAGGTCATATTCTTTCCCAATGCAATTACTGTGCTCCCAAAAAAACAAGAAATAGACCGATCGCACTGTCGACTAAAAACCGAATCAAAGCAAGGATTGATTGGAGAAATAATTATACCACTGTACACTGCTAACTTTTTTTGGAATTATGTGCTTACCCTACAACGCCACAGCAGTGCTCAAAGGGGACTGTTCCGTGCTGGGTAGATGCCTTGGGCGATGTCGACGGCATTGTATATCAGTATCGATGCATACCGAACCGTGTTGGTATTTCGAACTAAATCGCACGGTACTGTGATAGCGTCGTAAATGAAAGCTAGCAGTACAGTACTGTACAAGCTTGCCTGTCATATCGCACACAGTGCGTTCGTTGGTTGGTGGTTCGGTTTATCACCAACTGAGCGGCACGGAATAGTGAGGTGAAAGTGACGGTCATTGCGAAGCACAGTCTTGCTCGGACAAGTAGGGTGTAACTATCAAGTGTCAGGAACGGTTGGCGAGTTTGAGTAACGGGTAAAAACAGATCTTGTGACATCATCACACGCAAGTATGCAGTAAGAAGTGCGGTGAATCGCAATAAATTTCAGAGGTGTCAGGGCGCAATGAAAATGTGACAGAGGGTGGGTGGATCGGTGAGTGGGAGTGCTGTACGTATGTTAGAAACAAGAATGGACAGAACAATTTATTCAACAGCACGGGAAAGCAAGCAAGAGTAGTTCTACTGCAATGAGAACTCAAAACAAGATGACCACAAAAAAATAAAGTCCAGAAGCATGTTACAACACCCTATGTTGATGGTGATTACGACGACGACCGTTGCTTTCCCTATGTGCACTCAAGATTGATCGCAGATTGCGATTTTCCATCTCGAGCTTTTGCACACTTTCCTCTAGGCCTGCCACCTTTTGTCGTGTGCGTTCAAGTCCGTTCTCCATCTCTTTCACACGACCCTTGCGTTTGGCATTGGGCAACTTTGATACTGCACGATTTCGGCTGGTGCTCGAACTGCCACTCTTCTTGCCGACTTTGCTAGTACTAGACGCACCCATCCTCGCGACTGTTGATGATGATACAGAGCGTGAGCGTTCTCCAGCCACTAGAACATTATTGGGATCCATAACAATTCGTGGTGGTGATGATGACGGTGGTGGCAGTGGGGAAGATTGATGATGATGTGGTGGAGACGAGGAGGGGAGGGTTGTGGGTTGATGGTTTGAGAGCACGAGTGAACGTATAAGTAGGGATTATTGTAATAGCTCAATGTAAGAAGATGACGCATGACTGTAAATAGAGGACTCGTGATACGATCTGCTTCGTATCAAAATGACCAAAGCAAATAGGAACAAGGTTATTACAAGTTGGATTGATTGCACAGTAATTTCGTAGATCGATCAAATTCGATCGATTGATCCAACTGCCCAAGAATCCGACCAACTATTGAACAAAATTGTTCCAACGACGACGACGTTGGCTACAGACACTTGGGACTGGAACGTCTCATGATTATCATAATTTGCTTGTTGGTTATGCCATCGAATCGAACCTGAACAACTGTACGGTATGTATTGAAACATTGCGAATTGCTCGTTCTTTTTACTGTACTGCACTGTACCGTACGTACATTGCCTTATCCACACTCCTGATTCCGTTGAACTTTGCTTGCTTGTTTGCTTGGTGTAAACAATGATGTTTGTTTTCATCTTGCAAGTCTGTACTGTACTCTGTTCAGTGTACAGTCTTTTACTACAGTAACCTGTACTGTAGTGTACTATCCACTACAGATACAGTACAGTACAGTACAGTGCGGTACAGTACAGTATCAATCTTACATCATGCAAAACTAGAAACAATGAACTCTTAGAAATACTTTAGCAGGTGCTGTACATTCTAACAATAGGTGGTTATCATTTATAAAAAGAGTTTCTCGAGTGAAGTCAATCCCAATGCAAATTCTATTTTTAACCGAAGCCAAATTCCCAGTCATTCAAGAGTATCCAAATCGAATCGTTCGAATCGTACGTGGTAGCGTACTAGGAAATAATATGGTGCGAAAAACAGAACGCATCCGACTCGTTCATGAGTCGTATACACAGAGTGCCGTTATCTGACGCAATTTCGAATGACGGACGGTTCTAAGAGCTCAAGCAATTATGTTAGAGGCTAACGATGCAGAAAATCGGTGGGTGAAATCGGTTCAAGTTGAGTCGAGTCTAGAAAAGTGTAATTGTAATGGATGTACAGTACTGTATTTTACGCAAGCCCAAGGGATTTACCGTAACTCGTGAGCAAGCAAACATGATGAGTCAGGAGTATAAAGTTGGCACTCCGTGAGCGGCGAATAATATTTCCCATTCACGAGCGTACTGTACTGGGTGGACGTTGACACTCGAGTACAGTATTTGCAGATCTGCAAATTTTGTATAAATACAGTTGTTGCTGATCCATTCGACATCTACTGAAAGTCACGAGACACCGCAGTCCCAAACGTGTACAGTACTGGCCAAGTTCGACGTCGGTAGACTAGTACCGTATTGCATTATATTACGATCCAACTTGATCGATCTACATTACAACAGTGTGTGTGCCACGTGAGAAATTTCCAGCGTCTAGCTGGGCAATTCACTCAACGACCGTTGTGTTGCCGTTGATCATCTCAATTCCTCGATTTACAGTCTCTATGTTTGATTATGGCCACCACATCACTTCTAGTCGAACGGACTTATCTCCTGCTTGTTCTCTTGATCTACCCTACTTAAACTTGTTGCGCTCTCCACTCTCTCCAAAATGTCAAGTAACAATCGTCGCATCTACTCGACAATGGATCCTTTGGATTTTCTTATCCCTGGCGAACCGTCGCCTGCACAACCTCAAACTAGTAATGCCGCCACTGTTGGTTCTTCGACTCCACGTGATACCAGAAACAATATCAGCAGCAACGGCAGTAATAACAGCAAAACCATCAACAACAACAGCAGCAACAACAACAGCAAAACAAATTCAACTCGAGTAAGTCGCAATCGAGCGATGGCCAAATTATCCAATGCTAAACGCAAAGGAAGAGTGAAAGAAATGGAGAATGGTTTGGAACGTACGCGACAAACTGTGGCTTCATTAGAGGAGAGTGTTCGCAAACTGGAGAAGGAAAATCGAAATCTTCGGACTATTCTTAGTAGTCATAGAGATGGCAGTCGCAATCGTCGTCGAGTGATTTAATATGCAAGTGAACTTGATCATACACCATGCAATGCTTGATTGCTTTCCAATGTTCTACAATGACTGTTTCAGTGCTTGATTAAACCTTTAATGTTCGATCGACTGCGCGTGTGGTAAACACATATTCCAACGTACGTCTCGCGTTAGGATTACATGGATCAAGTGTGCTCTCATTCAGTTGACTATCCAAACACAATGACGACAAATATCGCGTATGTCCATACTTCCTTCCCTTTAGAAACGACGTCAGCAATCGAACGGTAACAGAAACAACACCTCCGGGGAGATGCGCAGACCAGTCGCACTTAAAAAATATAGGGTGGGATGAGAAAGATATTTGTACACAATCTACGTTGCGCGACACTACGATAACCTACAAAACTGTACACGCAAAACCTTCCACACCCAACGACTTGATTGAGATACGGCAATGCTACCGTGCTCATGACTCTTACTAGGGTTAAAACGTTCTCTTTCTTTCTTGGGCAATCGTTTCATTTCGCTCTTAGAATATCCACGCACAGCGAATAACATGATTCATGCATTTGTCTCTGCACGGGTATGCGCACCCCTTTTCTATTCGATACCTTCTACACACTACGAGTCGTCCATATCGTCGCCGTCGGCCGCTCAAGTTCGCACTATCTCCCCGGTTTTTCCTCTCCTTCTGCAACGAGCAGTTTGCTGCATGCAGCAAATAGGTTCTAGATTTGTGCATTAGATTTCTCGTGGCGTCCACTCTCCGCCTCAAATTCTTTATATTTCCTACGCCCTTGAGATATCTATTGTTGGGTAACAATGCAGGGGTGTGCGGACTCATCTCTATCAACTTTTTCAACTTGTTCGTCTATTTTTGAATGATGTAGGCTGCTTAACCGAGTCTTCGTAGAAACGAGTCCAGTACTACTTGACTAATTCCCTGTTGCACGGTGTTTGTTGGAGAAAATGCTGCTGATTCATCAAGTGCTGCGCGACACGCCGCGTCGTATTATACCGTAGATATCTGTTCCACGGCATCAAGTACCCTACCCGATTCGAGCAGTGACATGATTCATCCGCCGGATCCACTGTACCGAATATTTCACAACGCAGATAGCCACCTCATCAAGTTTTTTCACATAAGAAACGATTCCGTTACAATTATTCATCTAAATAATTCTCGCGCATCAGTTTTGCTTTCAACTCAATAGTTTTGCAGGCAATGCCAAGAATTCTTTCGCAAATTGAACAATAAAATCATCTGGATTTACAGTTTGGCTTAATATAAGTTCGCATGGCATGATGGGTTACGGAAGCCAAAAAATCGTCACGAAGGATTGAGGGATCCAATTAACCAGCATGTTGTGGATTTATCCTAAAATAAACCGCTCTGTTTCATCGCAGAAATACCTCTACAATACGATTCGATTGCCCCGCTCACAAGAATGGAGTTGCCATGAAATGAATGAGCTTAAAACAATTTCGAAATATCATTAATTTCCTACAATCACTATTTCTATTCTTGAGAACTATGATATGTTCGCGTGCTCATAAGTGTTTCAAACCGTCTACATTTATGAGTCCCTCGCTAACACTAGACAGATTTCACTCATTCAAAACTCTAAACGTTTTCGACCTCCGTACTCCATGCGATTTGACGCATCCGGTATTTCGTATCTGAAGAGTCGTGAAAAATTGCGAGCCAATCATAGAAAAGAAATCCGTACTATAGCAGATTGAACTTACATGAAACCGTTGCAGAATAGAACAGTTCGCAAAAGTTTAACCCTCGGATCTTGCTGAATTCTTCTTGAACTATTAAATTATCTATCAAGTTCTCTGATGAGATCCAACATCTGAGATGGTACGTAGTAATGCAAAGAGAGCCTATTCCAGATGCTTACATAAGCGTTGAAGAACAGAGAAAGTTGCACCTGATTTACCGTTAGGATTAAAGGCCAAACCGATTAAGCCTTTGAGCACTACGTATAACCACTCGAATTCGGCGGCGAAACCTAAATTCAATTTGAATCACGTGTATCTCGCAAGGAATCAGGTCGCGACGATTTAGCAGTGAATATTTCATGGAAGTTTTCTCTCTGCTACAAACGGGAGAAATTTTAGTACTGTCTTCCGCGGCGCGCAGAGATTTCAAGAATTGAATAGATGGCGCATAATATTTTTATACGCTTTGAGAATTAGGACTGAAGTTATTTTTCATTGAAACTCGAAGGTGCTGTAGGGCGGATGGTGTAGCAATCAGATATATATAGAACAGGCCTTCCAGTATTCTAAAACTTTGCACTGAATTTCGAAAAGAACGCTGCATTGGACTTCTTCAAGGAAATGCGTTAATGGGATACTTGGCGATTATACTTAGAAAAAATTCATACATTTTACTGTGGCCCTGAATCAAATGAGAGAGCGCACCAAGTTTTGCCTGAAGATATTTTTAAAATCTTTGTGATTTTTGGAATCGAGTAGAGCATTAAACAAATCGTGCGCACGTTTCGATGTATCAAGACAGCTTCTCCGGTATTCTATAATTCGTCTATATTTCCGATAAAAAGGGGGTTTATCTGCAAGTAAGAAATTGCAGAAGGCAAACATTCATGACATAGCATTCTGAATCGGAGCCCCATAATACGATTTTGTTCAACTGTTGTAGGCCCGGAGTATATTTGATTCAAATTACTGGAAAAAAGCACAACCCGCTTTTTGAGAAAAATTGTATAAATGCTTTCCCCACTGACATGAAAGTCGATCTAAAGTATTTATCGCCAAACAAATAGTTCTATGAAGTATATAAAGCTAATATCAGAACTGAGAGTTGGCTATTTAATCGCCGTTCTGTATACAGTCACCTTAAAATGCAATTTGTCGTTGTCTGTTGGGATATTGAGTGGGAAAGAAATTGAAATCAGGGTTGGATTCTTGCCAGCAACAGTGACGTTAAGATTTTCACCCGCTTACGCAAGGGTTCCGGATGGAAAAGGAGGAGTAGCCGCATGAATGATGACGACAGCAGATTTTACCGTCGGTTATAAGACTTCGATACTTTTAAATACTCAATTTCAAGATTCACAATAATCCAATATGATTGCAGAATTATCTTCAGAAGAAAATTGATGCTTCTAAAAAAGTTAGTACGCACACCAAGGGACTGTATTTTCGACTCCTGTGCGATGATCTTATGTAAGTAACGGGAAGCTCATATCGCCAGTAGAGATGAATTTCGTATTCAGCTCTGGCAGCCAGGAACGGTTTCATAAGCAGCAGTGCAAGGAGTTGGTTAATTACATGATAGTTCAGTGAGTAACAACCTCATGTTGTTCGTACAGTAACTACTTATGGTATTAGTTGAACATTTTAGAAAACTAAAAAAGCATAGCGCTGTGAAATCGTCATGATACGGTATCAGAAAATTTGATACTCATACTTAGAGACGTAATCTAGCCGGAAAATTCGATTTAGAACTTTATTCTAGCCATATCAGGGTATCATTCCATATTCATGGCGGTTCTTTCCTGTATACGGGTATGAATTTTATCCAATTGAAACATCCATTTCGTCTCGAACACATAAATCTGAATGATCGTGACTGCGGCAGTCCGAGAAAAAGTGAAAATACTGAAAGGTAAAGTCTTTTCCGAAATTCAACGACCAATACTGCATTTGGAGTTCAATAACACAAAATGCAACGTAAAATTTCAAATTGAAATAGGTACTGAAGAACTTTGGAATAGTAATAAAGGCATCATTTCAAATTACTTTAGTTCATTCAAAGTTTGACTTCTGCTGGAACACAAGTTAGAGATTCAGAATTTTGGAAATCAAGTATCGTAGCACCAAGCCCTCTGAAAAGTTTGACAAAATTTCTTCATACAATTCCGCATGGCAAAAAAAGTCGCAAAGGGCAAAATATTGCGACTGCTATAAAAGTTATGTGTTTAGGAGGTATAATTTTTCTAGTACTGGCAGATAAACTGTATGATTAGGAACAATATTACCAAGCAAAATACGTGACACCTGAAACATGTGGAGCACAATCAAAGAAACATTTTTTGGAGGACGGTTTTCTTTCAATTTTATTTTGGATGTCCCATTTGATTGAAATAATTTTTTCTGCCTGCAAAATATATGTAAAGCTCAATGAAATCAAAGAAATAGTTGTCACTCATGAAGCTGTCCAAATTGGGTTCGATTGAGGCTTAAATATATCAATGTGTTTTCAAAAAAGTCCATTTCTAGCCACTTGGATTTTTCTGATTCGTAGATGCTTGATGTTTTAAGCAAAATGTATAACGCGTTATTAGTAGTGGAAAATAATATTAAATGTAAAAGAAATTGTTGTTCCCAAAGCCCAATTTTTAGGAAAGAAAGCGATCAACTTATCCTTATTACGGCTAGAAACCCACACTCATGCTCGTTTTAAACGGAAAGCATAATTTAGTATCATCATGAGCTCGAGTTTTCTCTCAATCAGTAATTTTATTACTCAACAAACATCTTAGGTATAAAGAATAGAAAATTTTCGACATTAGTCCCCATCATTTAATATGTTACTTTCTGAAAAAGATAAAATGATGAGCATCCGCATTGCATATCCAAATCGAGCGAGATATCGAATGATAGGCGCTAAGGTGCCAGAGAGACAGGACTCTTCTCGGCAGCTCGGACAGAGCGATACGCAGTCTCCGTCAATCGCCGTCCATACTGTAACCGAAAGTTTGTGGGTCCATTCACTATAATGGAAATGCTGTTGTCATTAAAGGTAGGATAGATCCCTTGTATACTAACTAATAAAACAACTATTCAAAATAGTTGCTCACTAAATGATATGGTTAGCTCAAAGTGAGCGGTGCTTCGTAACCAGGACGTAATAACATGAAAATTTTCCATAGTACTGAAGAATATTTTCGTTCTAAGTTAGAATGATGAATGAATAAAGATATTATCAACGGTTTGGATTCGAAAAAGTTTGCCTTCAACTCTGGTTACCGCCGAAGTACAGGCATTTATGTGAAAAATTTTCGCACAGAAGCATAAGTGGATAACTGCTTATCTTAGCATATGACCTAAATATTATTCGAATTTAAACTTGCAATGATTTCAAACGTTGCTTTGATACATTTGCAAATGATGTTTAAAACTTTGATCGGAAAATCGAAAAGAGTGTGCAGGTTCTAAGTCACTGTAGTTATCAGAAAAATTCCAATTTGCTGCAGTGGAGGCAAAGAATAATCAAGAATATTCGATCCATAAAGATGATATCGTATTCACGAAATATTTAGAATATATACTGCACAGTAATATTATTAAAGGTAGCTTAGTGAAGTTCCGCAGCTGATGAGGATAAAAGCAGTCAAGTTAGTTTACATTATTCCTTAATAGTTTTGAGCTGCAAAGATGCAAATGAATTATCGTATATGTTTCCTGTCTTTCGGGTAGCGGTGGAGGCATACAGCTTCCAGGCTGATTACAGTAATTTATTACACTCACAGACATAGTAAGTGCAGGAAAGAAAGCGCTAATGGAGAACGCTATGGGAACTGCTGGTCATTGAATTATTTTTTAGAGAGAACTTGCAAAGTACATGACATGTTTCGCTTAAAGTTCTCATTCATAAAGATTATAGTACCTCAGCTAGTTTAAATATAAAGAAAACGTGGCATAGAATACATGTCGGGGATTTGGACCTGGCTATACTCATTCAAATGCACGATAAATCCAATAACATTGGGTCTTTTCTAGTATTGTGGGTTCTGAAATGTGCAGCAGTTATAGTATAGGAGGAAGAGGCAACAACTACTCAGAATAAGATAAGTAAATGCCGGATCAGAATACATCAAAAACTAGGTTGCAGCTTTCAAGAGATGGTAGCATATAAAATTGTGGGATACCAAAGAAAAATCCACGACTACCTGGTCTATTGCAATTATACGAGAACCCCGGGTTCCCGTCTCTTTGTATTCGGTCATACAGCTAGGTGTATTTCGCATCCAGTCCTGGGTGAGGAACCCAATTGTACTGGCAAGGTCTTAGACCGGTCCTTATTTTTCGGTAACTACCGGGCCAATTACAGAAGTATACTGACATTTACTACTTTCTTTGCATAAGATAATATTTCGACTTGATAGTGCTCTTGGCCACGTCGCCGCTCTCAAAAAATAAATAGTTTATTGGACTTAAGAATTCATGAAAATTTATGGGTGCAACGTATATAGAACCATACAAACGTAGTTTTGTCCGTACACGATTTGTTACAATATCTTTTTATTTTTCAAACCTTATTGACACGATTGCGAATTTCGCTAATAAGATAACTGATCAAGAATCTATAAAACGCGATCGGTCAAGGCATCAAATTAGAGCTTATATTCGAGATATTCGGGTTTCTTTGTTGAGCTCTTATTTGAGATTTTCAAATTTTCACTCCTATGCAGATTCAATAGAAACTTCAAAGTCATTTGAATGGCAGGCTTGGAGATTTTGTCTTCGTTTGTTTCAAACTTTAATTAATTGATTACAGGATTGGCAATTACCCAACCTGAACATAAAATTTTTGTACTTATTTTGCTCCATTTGGAACAAATTTAGTTTTTCTATCACTGCATGGTTATTAGGATACTATCATAGGACTGCCATATGCGGATAAAAAATTTATGAGTACGTCCAACTCATGGAATATCATTGGGACATTTCTCGACACCGCACGAAAACAGCATTCGTGTAATTCTGTAAAGTTTTTTGAAACACTCTTGTACTAAATCAAACGAGGTTCCTGACCCTTGAACTGGTCTTCATTCTACATTTGAGCCCAAGGCGATAAATGAAATCGTAATCATCCAGTATCAGGTTCGGTATATTCGCTGACTCGTTTATTGAGCGCAAACCACTTGATTCCTGTATTAAGCTACGGACTCGATCGCCTGTCGACCACAGACTCGGTCGATACAGTACCGCTAATCATCAACTACCGTCCATTGTGACCAATGAACCGAACCGATATTCGTGGAGTTCCTCATCCATATATCCAAGGCCACAGTCCTAGGATAGCGCAGCCAGTGATCGCGGATCAACCCAGAGGGCAAGATAGAATTTGTGGTGAAGCATTAGCATAATTGTTCCCTGTCGATCTGCTTCTGGAGCGATACACGAGCGCCAAACCCGATGTTATCGTAGCACTCCTGTCGTACGATAACAAGACATGGCGCATGTGTAAGGGGCCGGGACCGTGACACCTGCTGTATTATACAACTCTTCTAGAGCGCGACAACACCACCACCCCCGCTTGATTTTCTCCCCGCTTTAGGCCGTCATGTCTTTGTCGCTGACGACTATCTTGAATAAGGAACACCCCCAAGGAGTATTTAAAGTCTACTTCCTGAAGGCCGTTCATGAAACGCGTTCGTCAGCCACCCTTCGCGAGCAAAGGCTCCCGCGGTCGTTCGGGCAACACCGTCCTGAGCTATTTATTCACCATTTAGTGTCTTTACTGTATAACATTGCGAAAATTTTTACTTCTGCTATCAACTGAGGGAATGAACCCGACAAATTTTCAAAAAATGACCGATACATGACACACCACGAAGGAAAAATGAAAGATTTATTGATAAATGCTAGCTAAAATGAACGTGCCAAAACATATCCAATGCTTCTCGCAGCTAATTACTAGTTTAACGAATTGTTTACGGTTAGCTTCATGCTTACTATGTTGAAAGTGTTTCGCATCGTGGAAGATCAAGAAATTGAACGACAAATCTTCAATAATATAGATTGGTAGGTGTGTCGGCTTTTGATTTTGACAAAAGTTTATGATCTCTCGTAGGCAAAGTAAGAGAAGTAAATTGAAAACGACTTCAAGAAAATTTAAGAAATAGTTGAATTACTAGTTCGAAAGCGAATCAAGAAGAGTTGAGAATTATTTACCTATTTAATGTGGACTAATTTTTGAATGAATCAAAAAAATCTAGCGAAGTAGCGCATATTAGTGCAATTCTTGGATATCAATAGATCTGAATAATCCAGCTTCTTTGAATTTACTTTTTTATTTCAAGTCAATAGTATAATAGAATTGTCGATTTATCTACTCAGTAGCTCATAGTTCATCATATTTCAGCCATCAATGTCATACTGGACATCTCCAGGTCTGTTATTGTCACTTTTTTGATGAATTTTGATTCACTTGAATTATTTACTTTAACTTATTGTTTTTCTAGCTAGATTTGAAGGCTGTAATCTTTGAAAATTCCCTCACATGGTTTAGATTGTTAGATGTCAGTTTCTAGTTTGGAAATTAAGGATATGTTTTTGGATATTCCAAGGCTATAGAATTTGACTTAGCTAACGAAGGATCTGTTACTCATGCTCACCTAGGAATAATGTTTAGCGAATCTTTACTGCTACACCGTGCCTGCAAACCACTGCTACCCTGCTTTTTGTCTTTACTGTAATCTCAGCACCTGATTCTATGAGTTCTGTATAGTTCTATACTTGCTACGAGGATCTTATATTGACGTCAGACTAACCTCTAGAATCTTCAAAAATCCCGAAAAATGACGCTTCGCAACAATTCCAGTAACATTAAAGACGAAGCTAGAACTAAAAAATCAAGAAAAGAAATTTGGGTACATCTTACCCTATTTACTGGAATTGAATATTGATAATACACTTGATGGTCGGTTAATCAAAATTTGAATCCCTATTATGCAGGCTCTATTTCCAAATTTTTGTCTGCGCTAATAATTATATCTTTTAATTTAAAATACAAACATGCAAACCTTACGTTTTACGAGATTAGTCCAAATATGTGCTTCAAATACAAGACTGTCAATAAATTATTTAGCTAAATAGACTGAAATTTCTGTTTCTGTATACCTGTCGTTTTTCATTGAGCGCTGCTAATTTAAAGATTTTTCAGTCCAAGAGATGAGAATCTTCATCATATACGGATTGCTGAAATGGATGTTGAAAGGATATAACAATGGTAAATAGTCTAAAAGGGTCATGCCATCCATCAGTTTCTAGTAAAATTCCGGGAGGCAAAAGAACATATAAAACCTGTATCAAATTTTCTCTCAATCGCATTCTATTACTACCATTGGATCTTTACTTCACACGAATCCTCCTTCTGTATCCTCCTTTATTAGCAGCGAATTATTTAATAGTTCATCAAATCCCACACGCGGGTTTCAAATCAAACTGCCAATCGTGTTCTAATGGGTTTATTACAGAGTGAAAATTTCATAAATGTTTGCATTCCCGAATAAGTTGGGATGCTCTCAAATTCAAGAAGATGCGGTACTGCACTTCATACAGTTACTGTAGTGCAAGGGATTAGTTTGGAACATAGGATGAAAGGGTCTTAGATGACTAGATTTATGATGGAGGATTCGAGTATATTACATTACACGGACTCTGATGGAGAATGTAGTTATGCTAAACAATCAAAGACTAGATGGAAAGAAAATAGTCGGGTAAGCGAAATCAAACCAAAAAACTGAAAATTGAATTATGTCAGACAAATGAACTCAAGCGATAGTGCGATTTTACTGGTTAGTGCACCGGTAGTTGCATGATGTGAGTGTAAGAATCAGATACAGAGTCATCACATCAAATATATTGGCTGTTTTGTTATCCACAAGATATGTAACCAGGCGCTTATTTAAATTTGGTCATAAATGATTATTATATGTTCCTTAAAAATTAATTTGTCGAAGTCGTTTTCATGTACTTCAAAATTTAGTTTCTTTTGTAAAAAGCACCCTATCCACGCATATTAATTACTGTGAATCAACAGAGGAAGAATTCTGGAAAAAAGATTTGGAGAAAGTTTGGATGACCAGCCTGACTGCTGTTATTGATTAAATGACCTAAGAAGTAACAATTATGTTGCGTGACTGAAGAGAATTAATGTAGCGATAGTCTCAGTGCTGCAACTGAAGTACAATTCTTTGAATAGAGAAGAGAAAGTAGAATGAGTTTTAGTTCATAACGATCTGAATCTAACTGAAGTGAGAGAGAATGAAGTGATCTTAAAAATCACTTTACTTTTACTATAGAGACTACTTACTTGTTTAGAAGCAGTTCAAAATTGTTTTTGGTGAATTTCCTTGAGTTGGAAGATGGCTATATGATTCGATTTCTGGCGTATGAAATGAAAAGAAATGTGGGACGATTGTGATGGATTAAATGGATGGTAATCGAATGGATGCTGTATTCATGAGATCGAATAACCGTGTAAACTATCCAATGTACTGGTGTAGCGAAATCACAAGAAAGCTTGTAGGAAACGGATTATATAATGTTTAGGTATTTGAACGATTGCATTTGAAAAGCAAGGAAAAATTGTAACCTCTGTATCAGTAAGTTCGATTGCGTAGTATAAAATTTAATGTAGCATACGACGGAGCACAACTCGATGATTCTTCTCTCCAAATTTTCATCATAAACGAGCCATTTCGTAGAACAATTTTTCACCATAACTAATTGGTGTGCCTGTGTTTCTTTGAGTATTACGCTTGAGAAACAACGCTGGAGGATGTTACCGCTCATAAATTAGACATTGAGGAAAATGAACAAAAGGTTATACGTGATTCGAAATTTTAATTTATTTTCGTCGTATGTAAACTGGATCTTTTCAATGTTGCCTATTCTAAGTCATCAGTTGCGCCCAGGAAAGTGTGCGCCCTACTGTATTAGCAACTGATTATGGTTTTGCGCAGTTAATTAGCTATGAGTTCTGGTTCGAACGATCTGAAATCGTTGGAGGGTAGCCTTGTGAGAATTATAGTGTCAATAGTGAGGGACATGAAGAATTATTGGTTTAAATGTTCTGTTCCTACTTTTGGTGAATATTGTCTGAAGAATGCATCACCTTAAATGGAACGAGAATTTCATGCCTTAAATATTGTCAGGAAAATTTTATTTCGATATTACGAAGCTAACAGACGGGTTACTGGACATCATAATGGAGTAATGATTACCTATTCGATATTAAAATTTTATCGCAAGCCATTTTTCATGTTTCATGGCTTATTCACTTTGTTCCGAAGCCATTCTATCACGACCTAAAGTAACTGAACAACGAATGAAGCAAGAGGCACAATCGAATAATGTTCCATTTTCCTAAAAGAAATGGGGTTGTTTGTGATTCAAAACTATTATTATACTCTTGTATTTCTTTGAAAACCAGGATGAAACCCAATCTTATCATATTTACGGAAGTAATCAAATATGTGCGATTGGTACCTACGAATGCAGAAGTAGATTGATGAACGTGTTTGAAGTACACGCAGCAACTACATTGGTATCAGAGCAATTCATTTCTTCCACATCACATTGCACTTTCAATGAGGTGCTGGATGAGATTCCACTGACAAGTTCAAGATTCACTGTTGCAGTGCTTGCAATTAAAGACAAATAGTTCATGCTCACAGTTGTGATTAGGTCACGAATTCTGTCTTGTTGAATTATTGTTAGTAGATTGACTTCCACAAATGGAATAAAACACCGAAGCATCTAATAGTTAGTCGAATAAGGCATGGTGTTACATGTCAAACTGGATTCACTTCTAGGTAACAAACGTAATACTTTGCATTCTGTTGACAGTAGTTGACCAGAAACGGTTTGTGCTGACGAAAATTTAACAAAGTTTTACGACTAACCTGAATTCATTTCTCTTGCAGGTACATCGATTGCATCTAATTTTAAACGCTACGGATGCAGCAAATTTATTCCTTGCACTCGCGTATTCTCAAAATGAGATTGTGTTTGAAAAATTTAATTCATGTGGATCACTTCTTCATCAGAATCCCTTACCTTTACTTCATCATTATCTTTGGATACAACATTTCGTAATCGATAGTACCTATTATTCCTAATAGCCTTTTCCCTTTCATATTCTGTACCAATCACATTCCTATAGTTGATTGTGCCGCATCTCAGTACCATTTGATAGATTTAAAGACAGGTCAATGTACAATGGTATTCTTTATTTCAATAAATAACTGCATTAAAGGTTACTCCATGAATTTCACAAGTAAAATTTTTCAACTCTGTCAGCTAAACCATGGATCACCATAAACTCTTCATACAAGGATTTGATATTTCTGTGACTTGAGCGAGAAATACAAATATCACTTCTGTTGTTGTTGTTCTACTCTACAATAAAATCTTGTGAACCGCGCGAGTATGGGCTCTGCCTTCAATTCTATACTACTTGCAGTGCAACACATTCGAAATATATTATATACATAGAATCTAGCTACTTGGTATCGTTGCGAATCACATACTCTGAACCTTCCACTGCTTGAGGCATAGAACGTGTTTCTGTAGCGAGTGAAATATTATCAAATTTTCCAGTAGTATCCGTATTGGAAGAGCCCCCAGAAATTATCTGTCTCCTCACAATTGCAGTTCTTGCATCAGACGTGAAATGAATAAATTCAATTACATTCGGGAAATGATCAACGATATTTACCGTTCCAGAACGATTGAAAAATTAATTTAACTTCCCTCGATACGTTCCTACCAAAATTCTAAATCAAGAAGGTAAATCAATCTAAAAGTATTTCGAATGAAGTTGAAACGTTGTTTCGAATTTTCGTAGAAAGCAAACTTTCTTACTTGATTTTTCAGAAATTACAAGTTTTGAACAACCCGAAACTATTAAGTAAAGTCAAACATCGCTGAAAGTTGAATTGAATGGGTCTTGATATCAAAATATATTTTGCTATAAATTGCTCTTCTCAAGTGTATATGGTAATTAGAATGCTAGTTTAACTACACAATTTCGCAGTGTTCATCATTTTGTTGGGCTTCTTACTCGTATTTGACTTTCGCTGTGTTGAGATTTAGATTAACTTTATGACATATTAGTTCCATTTTATCTCTGATTTTCTAACTGAATTTTTCGAAGTTAGAATTCAAGAATTGGAGTCCATGATTCAAATTATTATATGTCGGATATCAAAAGTCACAGAATTCATATCGGGTATTCAAGAAAAATGTAGATTTGCTAAACTTAATGCAGGACGCTTTGCTAAATGGCTTTGCAGTCGTGCATTACGAATCTTTTAGGCCACACTGTACTTAACTAGTACTGCTACACAACCTCCTTATTTTTATTTTACGCTGCTGATCTACTTCACCTATGAGCTGAATCGTTCTATACTTGCCAAGAAGATGACATTGTGGCGTCTGGCCTCTTCAGTTTGCGGCAATTTGGATTTCTATCATGCTAGAACTGTTTACCAGAATTTCCGGAGTGTGCGAAATTTGAATTCTAGGATTTAGTGTTTTGGCAGTATAACTCCTTAGCTTTTGCGAGACCAGTTCTAAATCTTTATCTTAAATAGATCATCATGAAAATACAAAGCTGAAAAGACCTACATCTATGTCTGCTTTTCTGTTCCAATAGAGGAACAAGAACAATTTTGTTATACTCTATCTCATTTATTTACAGACCTACAACTGTAATATTTCTTAATATTTCCGTAATTTTTTACTATATTGCAGCGCTTTGTTGAGTCCGTAAATAAATGAGATGGAGTTTAGTCGGATGCATGGGTTGCGAAGAGAACGATTTCCTTTTAATTTGGAAATTACGGAAATTAAATATCACTAATCTCCATTTTCGAGGTGGAGAATCCAATTAAAGCAGCTGTATGACCCACGTGTAACGGTGAATCTTGGCGGTGAATCCACACCTGACTCCTGCATCTCGTTATTTGCCACCCAGCGCAGTACGGGTACCGCACTGAAGGTGATGTGCGCGGATTCGCGCCCAATGAAGCGGGCTCGCAAGAAGGCCGTGTTGGCGAGGCCGCAATACTTCGATACACTGCCGCCGGAAGTGATTCATACGATTCAACGTCATTTCAGCTATGTTCCGCACTCGGACAATTGGACGATGTCGGTCACTCTCTGCGACACTGTTGCTGCGCTTCAGCTGGGGAACGGGTTAGGATTCAAGAATTGTGTCGGTTTGGACATCGGCATGTCGAAGTGTGAGTACACCGGGTTTGAAAATGACTACCATCGGCATGGGAACGGACTGGTAAGATGCGAGAGCGAAAATATCATGCTCATCAACAAACTCATGCGAGCTCTGGCAGCGCGCATGCAATTTTTCGTGTTTCGCTTCAGTGATAAGACCTCGTATCGTTGGCACTCGAATTGTCGTCAACTTCGCGTGCTTGTCATCGTCAATCCAATTGATGAAGATTCGCGTAGTGGAAGTTTGAGAAGAGAGCCGCCATCGTTGGAAAAGTTATTCAAAGCATGTGGCGCATCGCTACACGAGCTGTACCTGGACTTGAACGAACAACTGGTGACGAATGTACCATTCATTACGAAGTATTGCCATGCACTTGAAATCCTCGATGTAAAGGAAGTATGGGACGCTCAACCGTTCGAATCTATGCTACGAGCTGTTGGTGGTACATTGAAAAGTTTACGCTTCGAGTATACCGAAGATCCCGTGCACCAACTCACTCCCAAGGTGATAGTTGAGTCATGCCCGAAATTGGAAGAAATATCAATGCCTTGCGTTACCGTTGTTCCAGTTGCTCATACATTGCAAAACCGTTTGAAGGTGGTCCACATTACAGAGAGTAACCGAAGAACTTACAATATGTGCTCCCTTCGCTTTTTAGTGACCAACTGTCCAAACGTCATTGTGAACGCGCCATACAGTTTGTACTCCACAATGGACGCCAATATGACTTACCTCCTCGGCAAACATCTTCGTACACTATCAATTCAATGCCGTTCATATGAAAGAATTATCGATTTCGACCCAATTGCGACTAAGCGACTAGGCGTTGCTTTCGGGTCACTTTCGAATCTTGAACAGTTGCAGGTGGAAACAGTATCGAAGAAATCGCAAGAATTATTGAAATTGTTTTTCGCGAAGCCGAAGCCGAAACTCCAACGACTCGGTTTGTGGTCGATGGAATCGTGGGGGAAAGGACAACCGAACGCGCTCAAGATTATCGGGGAGGCGGTGACCACCTTGACCAGGTTTGAATACAGTAGTTGGCACGTTCTGAGAGGTGAAGATTGCGCGGCCATTCTACGTGGCAATAAGAATCTCAAGTCGATAAATGTGTTCAACTTCAATGACGATCCCTGGAATACTGCGGAAACAAAAAGCAACACCGTCACGCTCGTGAGCGCATTGAAGGAATGCCCCTCCCTCGTGGACGTGAGAATGAACCATTCCGGGAAAAGCGAATGGTCCAGAGAAATCGCCACCGCATGCGTACCATTGAGGAACAGACAACTTCATTTCTCCATCGGAGAAGTGGTTTATTTACCTGTCAACTCGAAAGTCTGGAATGAAGCAAACTAGAAAGCATCGAAGAGAATCTCTTCGGCAATATCACGTTTTCGTTGCAATCACTAATCAAGCGTCGCAATATATCAAACAACAACCTACACCAGATAGGAAGTGATGGTTGTGAAGTAAACAGTATTCAATTCTTGTACTACTTCCCATCATCATCATCATCATGCCTAGATAATATAGTGCTGCTAATTGATGAAGACAGGGGAAACCGACAATAAAGTCTAGGCATCAACTCCTCGGTTCCAAAAGGAATGTTCTACAAGCAAGAAACGTCCATTAACATTTTACAATATGAAAACGAGTGAGACGGCGTGAAAAAACTAGTACCAGGTAAAGACAGAATCATGTTGCGGATCCGCTTCAACCAATTACTGATTGTTCATCGGTTCCACAAGGCCATAACCACCGGAGTTTCGCTTGTAAATAAGAGAGATTTCGTCTGTCTTCTCGTTGCGGAAAAGATACCATTCATGGTCCAAATACTCTAGGCATAGCACGGCTTCCTCAACAGATTGCTTGGGCATGGGGAACGACTTTCGTCGCACAATACCCGACACCGGGGCAACGCCACCCCCTACATCCACAGAATTGTACGTATCCTCCGGTCCATCGTCCTCTACGTCATCCGTATCCAAGAGCGACGCCACGGCGGCATTGTCCGTACCCTTGCGACCACGATTCACGCGACGCTCGCGAAACTTTCTCAGCGTTCGCCCAATCTTCTGCTCTACACTATCGATCGCCGCGTACATGTCTTCAGCGCGCACCTCAGCGCGCAGGATCGCCTTTCCCGCGAACGCCACCACCTCGCATTTGTGGCGCAGCGGAATGGCGGGGTTGTGCTCGACAGAGACGTGCACATCGACCTTGGTGAGCATGGAAATGTTCTTCTTCATCACCTTGGCCAATTTTTCTCGCACGTACATGTTCATCGCCTCGGTGACCTCCACGTTATTGCCCGTGATCTTCAACGCGGTATCCAGGTTCTCCGGCGAGATGACCATCGTGGCCGGGCGGCGCCGCACCGCCAGTGCGGGTGCGCTTGGGCGCGCAATGCAAGTGAACCGCGTTTGCGGCGTGCATAGCGCGGGCGTGAAGCTGCTTGTGAACGCTAACATGTCCTAAACCTTGAAATTTTGACAATGACGGACGGGGAACCGATGCGAAACGAAGGTACTGCAGCAATAGGCGAGCCGAGGAACAAGGTATGGAATCTGCAATCTGGTGTTGAGATACCAATGATTGGCTGTGCACTTAGATTTTTCGCTGCGGCGGTAAATGCAAGTTTTCGTATCTGCCATATCTTTTACAGCCCAATTTGCATGACTGCATAGATACGCTGAATACAGTTCAGACCGCTCTAGGGTGTCACGAACCATGAAAGGTCAAATTCTCGATGTTCAACACAATTTAACAGATGCTCAAAGACAACGAGTGTACTTGCACACAAGACAGAGAATTCAGTTTAATACAGACTGTAAATACCTAACCCATATTTTCCAGCATCTCATGCAACTAGGAGACAGCTCTGAAAGCGATTAGAAAATGAAATGAATGGAAATTTCTGATTCAAGCATTCAAATTGATATCTTACACTTTCCCTGGTTGAAATTTATCCTTTTCAAAGAATTGACTATGTCGGACGTGATAATAAAGAGAGATTTGTCAAAATGCATCTGGCTGCTTCCCATGATACTTAGAATGAATACTGCATAGAGAACAGGAGGAGTTGCTCAGTTTCGTTTGGAATGATAGTCACATATGTTCTTCTGAATTTTTGCATAATATATTTGGTTAATTAGTACTTCGAACTATGATGCGGTTATGGAAAATCGGAGCAGGATTGTGCTTACTTGCAGTATGCTCGAAGGGGTTCAGTGAAGCTGAAAAACGAGATCACGGAAGCATAACAATGGTTTGAAAGAAGTAGGCATAAGATACTTTAAAAATATTTTATTTAATTTCGGGATGAAGTTTCATGAATTCTGGTGGTTTCCTTAGAAATATAAGGAAAGGCACATAATCGCGGTTCTAATCAGAATTATACACCGACTGCCGATAATTTGGTAATATTTTAATATTGTACAAATAGCGCGACACTATGAATGTCATGGAAATTGCGGAAATTCCGAGTTCTTCAAGAACTGCAGAGCGCTATTTTTTGACAATGCGAACAAAAGCTGGCTCACAACATGGCACGATTACATCATTGTAATGGAAAATCTGGTTTTGGAATATGAGGTACGTCTAGCAAATAAACTAGAACCTTTTCGAATTTATAAGTAAGAGAAGCACTGCTATATAAAGTTTTGTTTTAGAAAATAGCTGAAATGCAGCATGTGTCACTGTAAATAAGTCTTGATTAAAAACAGATGGCGAGCATAAATTTGCGCCTTTTCAATTGTTGTTGTGAGAACCGCTCATGTTCTCCAGGCTGTCAAAGTGCACTCAATGCACTATCATGAAACGACATCAATAATGACTGGCGAATTGTGAGGGTTATCGATATAGAGGCATGCACTGATGTGCCATGGGATCTGCATGACTGGCGAACCTATTTCTAGACCCGCATAAATAGAATAGCACCTGAATGAGTAAAGCGCAATAACGATTAACGACTTAATACCTTACCCAACCCACTTCACGCCATATCTACCACAGTTATTTACATAATTTTTTAAATTTAAGTGTTCGTTGAACTGCTTAAAAGCAAACACGATACAGAATAAATTATTCTAAATGCCTATTCAGTTGCCGGTTATGAGCGTCAGCTATACTCTTGAAAATGTATGATCTTGATCTTATTCAATTTGCACAAGGCTTTGAAATATTCTATTGTGGAAAAAAAATTTGGTGCATCGAAGTGGCGGACTGTAATTCGGCCTAATGTGGCATTTTAATGCATGCTTAATCTCTGAAGATAAGATTTGCAGTTCCGAAATTGCAGAATTACTATTTTCTTGAGGCCATGTCACCATTGATAAACTTCTAGCCAATCTGAATTACTGGTCGAACTATAGAATTTACTTTATTTCAGTCAAATAATTGTTCGCCAATAATACTTTTGCATATTCTCGGGAAGTTGATCCACAAAAAATCCTTATATCTAAGTTCTGAACATTTCTGAAACGAAGTGCAATTCGATCATTTCAAATTTGAAGTATGCTTAGCATTATTGAGCTAAGGTAAGCGAATAAGATTCAATTCCATGATATCGTAAATTTAAGTAATCAAATGATTCTGGGTCTCTAAAACAGATTTTTTTAAAACAGTTCGAAGTTCCGATATTTGGGTTAAATTGAGCTTTGAATGTGTGTACCAGACATATTAGACACAAAACAAGTCTCTCCATGCGATAAATGAGAGTAAAATTCTGAACCATGAAATAATCAGGCTTAAATTATTGAAAATTCAGTAGTGAAAGTCTCGGCATACTGCTTTTGAAGCTTCTGAGATTATCCAAAATCAATATTTTCGAACAGGATTAGGCTAGATTGCGCAAGGTATGACAACCAATATAGCATTTCAATCTCAATATAATGCATTCGGACACAAGCGGCCTGATAAATATCATGAAAAGGTAGTACGGACGAAACCAATCTGTTGCAACCTCCCGATCAGGGATATCAGCGATCTCGTCGAACACCAAATGGAATGACCAAAACTTTAATCGATATAATTACATCACCGTTACGTTTCAATGAAATGGACATATCTCGAGCGAGTCCGTGCATTCGGGGATGGAAGATTTTCACAAGAAAATGTCTTCTTTGAGGGCATGTCTTGGAAAAGACAATGTCGTTTGAACATTCAACGCCTCAAGAGCTATTCAACACTATGACATTGAAAAAAGCTTTTCATTTACTTTTAAAAGAATGACTTTGCAATGGCAAATATACTCTAGCTAATCATAATTGAATACTTGTTCTTATTCATCTACTCTATGTAGCTTTGTGTGCTACCTGTGAATTATTTACTCCATACTGGTCAGAATTTTTGTTGGGTTATTTGTGATTCTACATACGCCATTTAAAGTTCAACGTTTGAACCCAATACACGATCTCTATTCCAATTCAGAAATACTGTTTTCCTTTCACGCGAACAAGGAATCATGGGTGTCACTAGATGCCAATGAGATTACGAATAACTTACTCAGGACTAAAAAACGGTTAAATTATCTGTTCAATTGAAAATAGTATTCAAATATTTTAAGTGGTAAATAATTCATCAGATATTCTTCTTGTTCTGTGTGAGTTTTGTTGGGGAGGTGTGTGACGCTAAGCGCCGTCGTGATTACCAGATTATGATTGCCAAGTATGTATCGAGGAAACTCTTTGCTTGATTTTGTTGTTGGCTTCCCGTGACCAGAAGCAAGAAATTTAATTTGTGTTGACGTGGGGTTATCGCTCTGTCGTTCTAGAATATCCGTTACGGATACAGCGTGATCTGGAAGACAGCAGAAGAATCAGTGGAACACTGATTTAGTATTTCCGAGTGGTATAAGAGACATTCAATAAATGAGATAGAAGGCAGTTTGCCAACTACCCAACGAAGTCTCGCTGACTATTTCAAGTTTACGCGAGTTCTTGAAATGTGGAACCAGCAGTGAAGTTTCATTAGCACAACATGAGCTCAGAACACATCGCTGTATACTATCTCTGATCTATTAGAGCCATAAGATTTCCAACATTCAACAGAGCATCCATCTTACTTGAACAGCATCAAAAGATTTTTAGCGATTGCCTTAACACAGCTTCAATTCGAAAGACTTCAGGTCTTCCAGTCGCTCCTAGCTCCCTGTTGAAAAGAAGAATATGGCGTTCACCACCCACCATGATCATGCCTATGCCCTCCATACTTCGGACCGCCGAAACGGTAGCGCCTGAAAATTCGGCGACCATGATATCCATAGCGACTTCATCCACCACCTCGATGACCTCCGAATCGATGATACGAATTAGGGTTCGGCGCAAATTTCGAATTGAAGTGGATTAAGCTGCCTCGACGCTTGAATTCGTGCCTAAGAGTGCCCAGCTTGCTATGGAACTTAGCCTCCTTCCAACTGTATGCTTCTTTCATCATTTTCAGGCTCTTCAATTTTCGCTCATACTCCTGTTTCAATGCTGCAGGCCACTTATTCATCTCTATGTCTAACTCATGATCCTTTATAGCCTTGATTACCTTCGCCCGCTCTTCTGGTTTCAACTTGTACACTCGTTCGAACAACACCTTCTCTTTCGTGGGTAATCTGTCTCATTTTCGAAGCAAACTCTCTACCTGTAGGCAGCAGGGTCAATTCCATGTATTTCGACCGATGAGCGTGGCCAAGCAGCAGTGATTACAAATACCAAGCAGTAGCAGCAACAGCGGCAACACCAAAATAGTAAACAGTGCGCGCGGCGTGGGGGTACAACAAAACAACTGCGACAAAGCGGCGAAAGACCGGTAACAATAGCACTCGACTGCGCGGCACAGCGGCGGCGGCAGACCGTACAATAAGAAAGACGTCGGCGCGGCACGGAGCGTTGGCGGCAGACCGTACAATTGGGAAGACGGCTGCGCGGCACGAAGCGGCGGCGGCATATCGTTGACAATAGATAAAACGGTGGTGCGGCACAAGCGGCGGCGGCAGATCGTTCAAGAGAATGTTCGGCGGCGCAGCACGCAGGCGGCGGCAGACCGATTAGAATATCGATGACGGCGGCGCGGCACACAGGCGATGGCGGACCTCTTTTTTTTCCCGGCCTTGCGGGAGAGCTTCACCCGGACAGAACAAACGCCAATAAGCACCGATGCCTCTTGCACGCAGTCGCGAACGGGTTCCGCTACAGCACCACGAAGATCGGGATGATAGGCAAGGTTGTTGGAGATATGTACCAGCGCGCGCCCGG
>JAAUYH010018414.1_pt1 | contig 25025 bp, 5 predicted proteins | sample 7278061 | NCBI WGS metagenome assembly JAAUYH01 (sample SAMN14350203, study PRJNA611818) | marine sediment metagenome | isolation source: surface marine sediment (0.6m) | place: French Polynesia: Moorea | collected 2018-08 | reverse complement strand
TACGGGTTTAGGATTATCAATTAGCTATTCAATTGTGGTAGAAAAACATGGGGGTAAATTAAGCTGCATTTCTGAGCCTGGAGAGGGGACAGAGTTTGTAATTGAGTTACCCCCTTCACAAGGAAGCCGGTAGGGCTTGTAAATAGACCACGCTGTAGGGGTAAAGCGCATTGCTAAACCCCTACGATGGATGTGTTTCAAATAGATGAAAATTGGTGTAATGAAAGGCGAACATAAATCGCCGGAATATTTAGCTCTCAACCCTTTTGGACAGGTTCCTTTACTAGTCGATGGGGATATCAAACTCGCGGATGCTCAAGCTATTTTAGTATATTAGACATCTGGTGGAAAAGAATGTTCGGTGACGTTGCAATGCAACGTCACCGAACAAGGGTTTTGGACAATGCATATTTAATTTTCACGCCTATGTCTATTTGGCACATCAGTATGGTGGCGATGCTTGGCTACCTTTAGATACATTGTCCTTAGCTCAAGTGGTGCGGTGGTTATCAACAACAGCCGGAGAAATACGTCAGGGTCCCGAAAACGCCCGACTTTACCACTTATTCGGTGCGAGTAGTATAAATATCAAACGTTGCTGATTTTTGTTTTTTCAATCCCTGCTAGACTCTCTAATTCTTCTGCTTCTGCTTCTTGGTATTAGGATTTCGCCTATTGCTTTTAGATGCTCTTGGAGTTTTTTCTGAGTGTCTGGCTTCATGATTGAGTTGGGATGTATTTCTTCCCTTATTTTCCTTGATTTTGTCACTCTCTGTTAGTTCATCTGTTCTGACAAACTTGACATGTTCCCATTGTAATTGTCAAGCTGACAAAACTTATACTTCATAGTAAATAGTTAGAAAATCATTTCCTTCTCTGTTAATACCACCAGATAAATGCCCAAGTTTTTTCTCATAAATTTGTTTGTATAGAGAACTAAATACTTTGTGAGAAATTGAATAATATTGACATGATTGTAAGAAGAAATTATAAATATATTCTAGCTGAAGATTAGCTTTATAGAGATTGATGTCAAATGAATATCTTGGATTATTATCTTCACTGACTTCAAGATAAATAAATGAATCTTTCACAATTCTATTTGCAGCATAAGTGATAATACTCTGGACTATCTCCAAGGCTGTTTTATCTTGATAACCATCATAAATGTATGATATTCGTTGCAGGATATTTTTTACAGAAAGCAATGGGTAACAGGTATATCTAGCAATAGTTCCCTTGGTATTATCTAAGGTATCCCATTTAAAGCCCAGATGTAAAAGGAAAGGATCTGTTTTATTTGCTTTGTTATGAATATCATTTTTTAATTTATCCCAGAATTCTAAATAGACTTTATAAATACAACCCTTCTCATTTTCCTCAAATCCTAAAAAAACCATATTCGCATCAGCTATACTTTCTTGAAAGTATTCTAAATATTTTTCTGACATGTCCATATGCTTACAGATATCACAAAATATTGCTTCTTCTGTTTCTCCCTTAGGGATTCCTAATAGAAAGCGATTCCGAAGCAATTTATTTTTGACCATTTTGAAAGAACCTTCAAAACCGCACTCTAAATTGAAATTCTCTATCAGCTGAAAAATCAGGTTGACTTTTTCCTCTGTTCTTTGTTGATGCATTATCGTAAATTCAATTGTTCAAGTAAATCGTATTTTTATTGAAGCAAAATTTATACTTAAGTATAAAAGCTTAATAACCTGCAATAAGTAAGTAAATATAATAACATTGTTACTTAAATTGCTATATAGCTAGGTAATCATAGTTGTATATAATACAACCATATTTTATGATATTCAATCAGTCTTGAAAATATGTTATCAAAATCGTTATTACTTTCTTTATTGTAAATTTATATAAATAACATCAAAATTTAAATATATTAAAAATCATATTTTATTGGTTAAAGTAAATAATTTATTCTTCTAATTTTATGGATGTTTACAGGATGTAACCCTTGCATAATAGTGTTTTTACATCTTCTGAAAGCTGAAATAATTATACTTGTCATATTATTTTCACTCAAAATAATAACAAACTAATCTTTTTTATTAATCCAAAATTGGTAATCAAGTTAGTTTAAGTAAAGGTTAAATATAAAATATATAAACATTAAGTAAATATATAGCTAGTTTTTTGAATACTTATGTGATATATTTATTGCTGTAAACATATCGTCAAAACATAAGTATATTATACTACAAGTGTTTGTGATGATGTAGTAGCTAGTCGTAGATTTGGTGGTGTTAAATAAGTCATGATTTTTGCTCTATGAGGGCTATACTGACTGGAAGCATTAATTTCACCTAACTGCTGTAAGTTTAAGCATTTAATTAATTCAGTGTGCACTCTACAATTTAAACCTCTAATTTTCCTGAATTTTCCTGAGTAAAAGGGTTTTTTCTGCCAAGAATTATAGTCTGTGGTCATAACAACACAGTATGGGTAACTACTAACCCAGCACACCAAAAACTTTTAATTGTAAATATCTGAATGTATCTAAAATTGGGGTCAAACACATGAATAATGCTGTAGTATTACAAGATTTAGGAATTGCCATAACGGCTAAGAATCTTAATCCTACTGTTTTTACTTATGACTTTCTTAAGTACAGCGATGTCATTCCCTCTGACTTGGAACTAGTACAAAAACCTATCGTTAGTAACCAAGGTTCTCAAGTTGCATTTCGTAATGGTATAACTCTAGTTGCTCAAACAGATCGTCTTAGTTTTATAGAAACATTTGCCGAAAAAGAATTAGGAGACATACAGGTTCCAGAGATTGCTCATAAGTATGTAAAAGTATTACCGAATGTAGAATATCAGGCTGTAGGTATTAATGTCAGGGCTTATGTAAGTTCAAGTCAGGCAGATGGAGAGGCTGAAGTTCAAAGTTATGTACATAGTTTACTAGCTCCAGGTTCATGGCAAGAAATTGGTACTAAACCTGCCACAGCATCAATTCAGTTAGCCTTTAGTCTAGAGCATAGTCAATTAAATTTCAGTATTAATGAGGGTACCTTATATCTACCAGAACAGCAAACCAAACCTATAGTTTTATTCTCTGGGAACTTCAGTTATAACATTGAGGGTGATAGTAAAGATGAGAGATTCAATTCTCTACATCAGTATTTAGACAGATGGCAAGTCGATGTAGAAATATTCCAAGAAATCATCAAGACTAAATTTATTCCGTCTGAAGAAGCAACAGTAATCAATGCACCTGGAATGTTGGAAACTGAGGAGCTACTAACAGCTGCAGTTTAAACGTTCTGGATATTTAGGAAGAAGTGATATTTGAAAAGTATCTATTTTCTTGGGTGCATTATAGTTTACTCATATATTTAGAAGATATGAGTAAAATTAATAAGATTCACTAAAACCTCTCTCTATAGACGTTGAGAGTATATTTTTCTCAGTATTAGAGAGACTTTTAAACCCCCATTTCCTGTTAGGGAATGGGGTACGGAAGTTAGGGTTTCATAATTTTTATGTGAATAATAATACTATTCAAATATCCGAAGCGAATAACCTAAATATTTACTTAGAAGAAATAGTAATACTAGCTTGGAGAGTTAATTTACTTAGTCCTGAATTGCGGTCAAATAAAGTCTGTTTTGTTGCCCTAGCCAAATCACGCACAAAAAATAATGACTACATCAAATTCTCAAGGAAATCAAGATAATTTCTCTTACAATCCATTAAATCTAGATACTAATGGCTTTTCTGGCTCTGAGTCTGAATATCAAACAGGCTCAAATACCCAAGAAATTCTATTTATTGCTCCTGATGTTCCTGACTATTTAAATTTGATAGATGGAGCAGATCCGAATATAGAAATAATTACCTTAGATTTAACCCAGGATGGCATTTTCCAAATTAGTCAGGTTTTAGCCCAACGTCAAGGTTTAGATGCTGTACATATCGTTACTCATGGTAGTGATGATAGTTTACAACTTGGTTCTGCTACTTTAAGTTCCGGTACCCTGTCGAATTACTCTAGCGATATAGCAGGATGGGGTGATGCACTTACAGGAGATGCGGACATTCTCTTTTATGGGTGTAATCTGGCTGCGGCTAGTGAGGGTGTAGCCTTGGTGCAAGGTATAAGTAATATTACCGGAGCTGATGTTGCTGCATCTAGTGACTTGACAGGAAGTGCAAATCTAGGGGGAGACTGGGACTTTGAAGTTAACACAGGTTCCATAGAAGCAGATGTAGCTTTTGAGGGTAATACTCTGACAACCTATAACTCTGTATTTGCAACACTTTCGGGTCTTCTGAGTGGTTCTGATAATAATTTCACTGAAGATGTCACTGTTGACGGGAATTTGACTCTAGATGGTGATGTAACCTTGAATATTGCTGGTGACTTTACCCTAGATGATGGCTTTACAATCTCTGGAGATGGAACAGGCGATCGCGACAGTTTAACTATCAGTGCTTCTGATACCGTTACGATTAAGGGCGATATTGGAGGTAGTGGTTTTAAGAATCTGACTATCCAAGCACCTGTAATTGAAATCTTTGGTACTTCTGAAATTTCCACTCGCGATGCTAATGGTGATTCTGGTAACATCACCTTTGAATCTTCAGTGGATCTCAGTTATATCCCTAGTGTCGTAATTCCCACCAACGACATAATTAGTTTAATACTGCCAAATCCTTCAATTAACATCAAAACTGGCGCACAATTATTAGCTGATGTTGTTAACGGTAATAATGCTGCGGGTAATATTTCTATTACGGGAGAAGATAAACAACTAAGGTTAGGACTTTCACCATGGGGCTACTCTGACAAGAGTGTAAATATCACCGTAGATGGAGCCACACTGAAGGGGGGTAATGTTACTCTGGCAGCAAATACTGAAGATTTTAATCCCGCTAGTGAAGCTCCTGCTTGGGCACAGAAAGCATTGATCGATCCTGCTGTAACTACAGCTTCATATCTAATTTCTAGCTTCACCATACCAATATCTGGTCAATGGCGGGGGTCTCAATCTGGAGTTACGGTTAAAGGTGCTACTGACATTGATGCTACCGGCACTGTTGATATCTCCACCACAGCAATTGTTGACAGCAGCGTCAAAGCCATTAGTTTAGCAAAAAGAGATTCTCCTACTTCCAAATTTGCAGCAGCTTATGGTCGTGCTGTTGGGGATGCTCAAACCACAATTGAAGGCACTACCACAATTGACGCTGGTGGTAGTGTCAAAATTAAGTCAGATGTAACAACCACAGCCAAAGTCATTGCTCAAGTATTGGGTAATGTCAACATGTCATTTGGAGAATCGGCTAATGGTGAAGACAAAGGTTTTTCTGTTGCACTGGCAAATACAGTAACCACCTCAAAAGCAACTGTAGATGAAAATGTTGTCATTAACGCCAGCGGAAATGTAAATGTAAATGCCAACGGTGCGGTTACTAGTGAAGGTAAAGCACAAACATCCATCTTCCTGGATGGTAAGATGGGCGTTGGTCTTGGTGGCAACTGGGATGATACAGACGTTTTAGCTACAGTTAATGGTTCTATTACTGCTGGTGGTGCCTCAGTAGAAACAAATATTGACTTAGCAAATGTTAGTGAATCGGCTGATACCTTTACTATTACCGATCATGGCTTTGAAACTGGGGATGAAATTGTATACAACAATGGTGGTGGTACTAACATTAGCATTGATGGTCTTACCAGTGGAGACACCTATAAAGTTTTTGTAGTTGACAAAGACACAATTAAGTTAACCAAAGATACCCCTCTTGATATTGATAATTCCGATGTCAACAGTGGTGTGAAGCATAGTTTGAGTGCCCAAAATGCCATAGATTTTGATCCATCTACTGTCACCAACGATACAATCACCACAACTAGTGCCCACGGTTTTACCACAGGTCAGCGAGTTGTTTATGCCAGCGATGCCAATGGTGATGAAATTGATGAACTAATCTCTGGCACTGAGTATTACGTCATTGTTACAGGTACAAATACCTTCCAACTAGCATATACAATTGATGCCGCAGCCCAAGGAATCTTTGTTGATTTCGCCGAAGATGGTGATGGTAACATTAGTGGCACAGGAACAGAACATCAGCTAACTTATAACGAGCGAGTTTCCAAATCAACCTCCTTCGATCCCACAGGTACTGGGGCAGTAACAACTGCTGATACCGGCACTAACAGTAATACTATCAAGATTGATAACCATGGTTTTGCCACGGGTCAGATTGTTAATTACTCTGCTGGAGCTGGAGGAACAGAAATTGGTGGACTTAATGATGGACAAGGTTATTTTGTTATTAGAATCGATGAAGATTACTTCCAGCTAGCACAAACCTATGATGATGCTGACAGCGGTAATTTTATCGATCTCACAACTGTGGGAGCAGGGACTTCTCACTCCTTTACTTATATGGAGGGTTCCTTCACCTTCGATCCATCATCTGATAGCACTGTAGTTGACAGTGATAAAAACACCATCACATATTCAAGTGCTCATGGTTTTGTCACAGGTCAAACAGTCTTCTATGAAACCGATGCCACAGTTGTGGGAACTGAAGACTTACCTATAAATGTGTCATTTGAACCTACATCTGAAGTGATACCAGACGATGACACCATAACTATTGAGTTCCATGGTTTGGAAACAGGGGATGAAGTCACATACGAAATTGGTTACCTGGGAGAAACTTCCACAGCAATAGGCATCGCAGGGGGAGACACCTTAAAAACAGATGGTACAACTTACTACATCATTAAGATTGATGATAATACCATTAAACTGGCTGAAACACTTGATGATGCCAATAATTACTCAAATACCAATAATACAGCCATCGATTTGACATCCACAGGGACTGGTACACTCCACAACCTGAAAGCAACCAGACAAGTTACTGTTGGGGATACAGAACTGACTGGTTTAGTCAACCAGGAATACTACCATGTGGTAGTCATTGATGACACAACTATTCAGCTAACTGAATCATTACTAGAAGCGCTGAATGCCGAACCAATTGATATTGACCCCACAGTTGCCACAGGTAGCAATCATACCTTTAAGCGTCCAGAAGATGTGGCTGGTATTTCCGTTACAGCAACATTAGATGCTAAAGATAAAGCAATTTCTAAGGGTTCCACTGGTTCGAGTCCCAAATATCGAGACTTATTCTCCAACCCCGCTTTACTAGGAACAGCTTCATCTGCCATATCCCAGCCTGGTATTGCCAAGGATTTACTCAAAGGTAAACAAGAACTTGGGAGTAAATTTGGCAAAATGGACAGCAATAACAGCTTCTCCTTTGGTCTTGGTGTAGCTGTTAACTTCTTCGATCATCAGGTACTTGCCACAGTTGGCAGTACTGCGGTTCTTAAGTCTGACACAGATGTAACAGTTTCTGCCGAAGCCTCACAAAAGATTCAAACCTTTGTAGAAGCAGGAACCAGTAAAGATAAACAAGCTACAGCAGTTGCCACAGCATTGGGCTTAGGGTTCTTTACAAATACAGTTAAGGCAGATGTATTAGGTGGTGCTCAGATTGATGCCAAACAGAAGGTTTCGGTTACTTCTAACCTCACCTATCCCTTCCTGCTTGACTTCAAGAAAGAATTTGATTTTAGTGGAGATCCACTGAATGCAGTGGGTAACTTAGCCCTGCTCACACGAGATGTTTTATTTGATGGTAAGCTGGGCTTCCCCAAACGAATCTTAAATACCTTTGTGACTACGAAAAACAAGGGTAGCCGAGATTTCAAAGAAATTTTGGATGGTGATGGTAACGGAACAGGTAAGTTCCAAGCTCAACAAATCAAAGGTGGATCTTTTGGCTTTGCCTTTGCAGGTGATTTTTCCAGTTACACCAATACTTCTACAGCCACTATTGGTGATGGGGCAAAGATTAACCAGGATTTGAGTTATCGCACCGATACACAATCAGTTTTTGTCAATGCCACCACTGATATGGTGCTGTTAAATGCTGTTGGTACCATTCACATTGATTTAGCACTGGATCAGCTAGCAAGAGCACAGTATAAAAACGACCCCACAGAATCTTTCAATATCTTTGGTAACCGTGCCAAAAATGGTATTGGTATTTCCTTCTTTACTCAATTAATGAACAATAATACCAAGGCAACCATTGGAGCGGGAGCAATAATCCATACGGGAACCTTGGGCGAAGGTTTAGAGGTCAAAGCTAGAGAAGATATTTTCTCCCTAGATATTATCCAAGCTGGTGGTGATGCGGAATTCTTTGGGTTTACTGGCAGTGGTTTGGGTCTAATTCAAGATAGTATCACTGTTGCCCAAATTGAAAGTGGCGCTCAAGTAACTGGCGGTTCAGTGAATGTCAACGCTGTCAGTGATAACGATCGCTTTGCCATTGTTGGTTCAGTACAGCAAACCGATAGTTTGGGTTTTGGGGCAACGGTTGGTATAAATGACATTGACCGTACCACCAAAGCCATCATTGGTAAAGACGAAGATGAAAGTGGTCAAACCCTGGGCAGTTCTGACATTAATGTTACAGGCAATATTGATGTCACAGCCGAGAATCTTGGTAACCTATGGACATTCTCCCTTGCTGGTACAAACGGTGCCGATCCACAACCTGGAGCAGATCAACAGGAATTTGGTGTTAACGCTTCAGGTAATGTCGCCATCAACGGTGATGTCGCAGATACAGACCCTGTAGGCGACAAAGCTCTAGCTTATATCAACGATAATGGCAAGATTACTGCCACAACAAGCAGTCAATCAGGAACAGGTAATGTAACCATCAAAGCCAACAATCAAACCTTTATAGGTGCCTTCTCCGGTGGCTATGCAATTGGTGGTGGACTTCAAAAGAGTACCAATTTTGGTTTGTTTGGCTCATATAGCGAAAATAGACTGAAGCATCAAACCAAAGCCTTTATCATCAATGCAGAGGTAGAAGCTGTAGATGTCACCCTAGAGGCTACAGAAAACGCCATTATTGTTTCTGGGGCAGTGGGTTTAGCAGGAACAAAAATCACCAATTCTGAAGGAGGCTTTTCAGGTAACCTGGCTGGTTCAGTATCTTTGAACTTCATTGAAAATACGGTAGAGGCATATATCAAAGATGCAACGGTAGATGCCACAGGAAACCTGAAACTGAAAGCAAATGACACCTCGAAAATTTACGCCATAGGTGGTGCTTTTGGGGTTGGACTTGCCGCCGCCGCAGGAAGTAGCCAAACGGCAGCAGTAGGGTTCTCTGTTGGTGTCAATGAAATAGATAACACCATCAAGGCTTATATTGATAACTCCACCATTAATTCCAAGATTGGCACCACAAGCACTGGCAATGTGGAAGTAATCGCTGATACAACCGCAGAGATAGTTTCTGTCACCATTGGAGGATCTTTTGCTGGAACCAAATCAGAAGGAAGCAGCATCGCAGTAGCAGGAGCAGGATCTGGTTCAAACAATAAGGTCAATAACACCATCACAGCTTACATTGCCAATAACAGTGATGTCACCGTTAAAAACAGCAATGCACTGAGTATTTCAGCTACAGATAATTCCACAGTCAACACTTTCTCCGGTGGTGCAAGCTTTGCATTAGCTGGGGGACAATCAAGTTCAGGAGCAATCTCCGTCGGAGCATCGGCATCAGTTAATGAAGTCAACAACTCAATTAAGGCATACGTAGATAACTCCAGAATATTCTCAACAGGAACTGTTAGCGTCAAAGCTGAATCTACTGCCAACATTTGGTCATTAAGTTTGGCGGGTGCAGTATCAGGAACCAGTACCACAAGTGGATTGAGTGGAGCATTTGCTGGAGCAGGGACAGGTTCAAGTAACACCGTCCAAAACACCATAGAAGCCACCATCCAAAACGGTTCCAATGTCAGCAGCACCGGAGCAATCAGCGTCACAGCCACAGATAACTCCACCATCAAAGCATACGCTGGAGCTTTATCCATTGCGATCGCCCTGGGCTCAAACACTAGTGGAGCAGTGGGAGTAGGGGCATCAATTGCTGTTAATAACATCGATAACAGCATTAAAGCCAACATAGATGGAGTGGGAACCACAGTAACCTCCACCACAGCAGGGGTAACTGTATCAGCCACCTCCACCAGCACCATAGAAGCAGTAACCGTAGCCGCAGGTATATCAGGAAGCAGTGGTTCCACAGCGATCGCCCTGGCAGGAGTAGGTACTAGTTCCGATAACGAAATCAACAACACCATAGATGCATCCATTACAGGAGGTGCAGTGGTAGCAGGAGATGGAGCTATTTCCTTAACGGCAACAGATACCTCCGAAATCACCTCAGTAGCAGTAGCCGCTTCCGTCGCTGCATCATTATCCACAGGAACATCAGTATCCCTGGCTTTGGGAATAGCCCTAGCAACCAACACAATCAACAACGATGTCAAAGCATACATAGACAACGGCAAAGCATCATCTAACAGTGATAACCTAACAATCGCCGCCACCTCCAACGCCACCATCACCGCCACCAGTGTTGCTGCTTCCGTAGCCGTAGCCATAGGTAGCGATACCGCCATAGCCTTGAGTGGAGGGGGAGCAGACGCCAAGAACTACATCCTCACAGACACCAACGCCTACATCAAAGACAGCACCATAGATAACGTCGGCGACGTTACCATCACCGCAAATAGCACCTCTACCATAGATGCCACAGTAGTAGGATTATCCGGAGGAGCAGCAGCAATTGGGGCAGCAGTAGCCAAAAACTTCATCGGCTTCCAAGCAGACGAAACCAAATCACCCACCCAAGTCAGGGCATACATCCAAGATTCCAGCATCACAGCCCGTGGAGCATTATCAGCTACAGCCACAGCCACTGAAAGCATCACCACAGGGGTAGGAGCAGGAGCAGTAGGTATAGCCTTAAAAAGTTCAACTTCCGTCAGTGCTGCTGGAGCCGGAGCATTAGCAGAAAACAAAATAGCTAATCAAGTACAGGCATACATAGATGGAGACGGAGCTAACGGCATCACAGCCAACAGCATCACCCTGAAAGCTGAAGACACAGCAACTATCACTGCCGAAGTGGGAGCAGCAGCATTAGGAGTATCCTTCGCCGGTTCCACAGCAGTTTCCCTCACCATTGGCGTTAGTTTAGCCCGTAACCAAATTGAAAATGATGTCCAGGCTTACATAGACAACGCAGACAACGGCGTAACTGCTAACAGTGGCGAAATCAAACTAGAAGCCATTGAAAGTGCCACCATCGAAAAAGCCAACGCCGTAGCAGCATCCTTAGCAATAGCAGTTTCCTCAGATGTAGCAGTAGCCCTGGCAGGAGCAGGGGCAGAAGGAACCAACATAATTAACAATACCGTTAAAGCCTACATCGCCAACAGCACCGTAGAAACCAAGGGTAGCAGCAAAAATATAACAGTAGATGCCCAAAACACAATCTCCATCAAGAGCTTAGTAGGTGCAATAGCCGCAGCAGGTAGTGGTGGAGTTTCTCCAGTATCCGGTTCCTTGGGTGTAGGATTAGCCAGAAACCTAATTGGTTATGACTCCATCAGTGACACCACAGGTGGTGGTAACCAAGTACACGCCTACATAAATAATTCCACAGTCACCTCAACAGGAGATGTGAAAGTAAATGCCACATCCACAGAAACCATAGAAGAAGCCATAGCCTTCGCCGGTTCAGTAGCGATCGCCGTTGGTGCTGGTGTGGGAGTAGCAGGTGCTGGTGTAGGAGTCACCAACAAGATTGGTAGCCAAGTATACGCTTACCTCAACGATACAGGAATAACCACAGCCCAAAATGTAGAAGTCAAAGCCACCTCCGACAGCTACATCAAGAAAGCAGAAGCAGTAGGAGTTGCAGTCTCAGGCAGTGGCGTAGGTGCTCTATCAGTATCCGGTTCAGAAGTAACAAATGACATCAGCAATGATATCCAGGCATATATCAGTAGCACCAGTGCCACAAAGAACATCAACGCCAGCGGCAACATAACAGTTGGAGCAGACGCTACCAGAGCAAGAGTTGAAAACGTAGCAGCAGTGGGAGTCGCAGTCTCAGGTGCTGGAACTATTTCCCTCAGTGGTGCTGGTATTGGCATATACAACACCATCGATAACAACGTCGCAGCTTCCGTCACTAGACCAGTAGTCTTAACTACAACCACAGGGGATGTAAATGTCCTAGCCAACGAAGACGCCTATCTCGAAAGTGATGGCGTCTCAACCAGCATAGCTGCAGCCCCAGCCAGTGGAGCCATTGGAATTTCAGTCCTGGCAAACCGCATCAACAGTAGTATCCAAGCATGGGTAAGTGGAACAGCAGGTACTACAGCCATTACCTCAGCCAATACAATAATAGATGCCAACTCCACCGCCAAGATAGCCAAAACCCTGACAGCAGCCATATCTGCATCAGCAACATTCTCAATTGGAGCAAGTAGATCCGACGCAAATATTAGCACCATAGTCAATGCATATACAGAAGGGGTAACATTAACATCCACAGGAGACATAGAAGTCACAGCCACAGGTGATAACTTTGCCAGGACTTCTGCTAACGGAGGTGCTTTAGCTATCGTTGGTGGAGCCATAGCCGCCATGGAATCTGATACCAACATCGGTAAAGACCAAACCTTTGACGGCTTCAATGCAAGCAGCGATAACATCATCATAGATACCGGAAACAACACCATCACCTTAGAAAACCACGGCTTGAGAACTGGTCAAAAAGTAACCTACTCCAACGGAGGTGGAAGTAACAGTGACATTGGTGGGTTAAAAGATGGAGATGTCTACTACATAATTAGAGAAGATGAAGACACCATCAAACTAGCAACAAGCCTAGCTAACGCCGAAAGTGGAACCAACATTAACCTCACAGCAACAGGTAGCGGTGAAAACCATAAACTCTCCATCGATGAATTGCAAGCAGTAATAGGTGACAACACAGTCATCACCAAAGCTGGAGCATTAAGAATCGAAGCAATCAGTACAGATGACCTGCTATCAGAGAGTGTAGCAGCCAGTGGTGGAATAGTAGGCATAGCCGGTACACAATCTGATGTCAGCACAGACTACGTTACCTTGGCAGGAATTGGGGATAATGCTCGAATCAGCAACGTGACTACGTTGTACATGCAATCCAATCATCAACAAGATATAGATGCATCCGCCGACAGCTTCACCCTAGCATTTGCAGCAGGTACAGGTGGAGGAGTACTCAACACCATCAACTCCAAAGCCAATGTTGATATCGGCACAGGAAGCACAGTTACCGCCAAGAACATAGTCGTCAACGCCGTCAACACCGTCACCAAAAATAAATTAGGGGATACTCCCAACCTGATTGCAGCTTCAGTAGCCGTAGGAAATGTTACAGCCTTAGTCAGTGAAACCAACATTGGTACAGAAGCAGTAATCAATATTGGTAGTGGCACCACCTTAACCGTTGACAGCACCAATGCCGACCCCGGAATCTTCCAAATTGAAGCACTCAATGACATCACCGCCATTGACAAGGTGAGATTAGAAACCGTCTCGGGATTTGCGGTAGCTACAGGAATATCACGAATTAAATCGGATACCACATCTGGGGTGAACCTAGATGGAGCCACCTTAGAAAATACAGCCGGGGATATTTACGTCACAGCCAAAACAGATGCAGCCAACAGACCAAGTGCCAACTTGCTAGTATTAACTGGCTTTGGTGGCGTAGTTGCAGGAGAAGCCACGGCAGAAACTACAGCCAACAATAATATTGGGCTGAATAATGCAACCATCAAAGGTAGCGGTATTTATATACAAGCAGGTCAAAACAGCTTTGGTGTCCCAGACTTACTAGAAAGTTCCGCCGACATACAACTAACCGCAGCATCCTTAGGACGTAATATTAGTATTCCTGTACCTAGTGCCAAGGTGCAAGAAAACAACACAATTAATATCCTAGGCAGCTCGGAGATAAAAGCCCTAGAAGACATAACTTTACGAGCCAAAGAAGGGTTAGGGGACAACAATCAAGTTGAAGATGATACAACTACAGGTACAGCTAGTAGAGCCACGGCAGATGGGTTAGTTCTCAATCTCTCCTTAATACCTTATGGCTTCGATGTTGCAGATGTAGCAGTTACCGAGGATAAAAGCAACAATCAAATAAATATCGGCGATAACGCCAAGCTAGAAGCAGGGATTAATAACCAATCCTTGGTACACATTAAACCCCTCAGACGAATCGACGGTAATGGCAACACCATAGAAACATTTTTAGATGTATCCAAATTAGGAACAGCATTAACCACAGCAGAAAAAACAGCCCTAGGACTAGATGCAGCAGTTAACTACGAATATGCAGCATTAGACCTAACCAACATTACCTTTACCATTTCCACAGGCACAGTCATCAAAGATGGTAGTAACTACTACGAATATCTACCCATAACAGATGGTGGAGATTCCATAATTCTGGAAACAGAAGACTACACCAATACCTCACGGTGGAAAAACCTAGGAACAAATCCCGACCTCACAGACTTAACAGTATACGAAAGTGATGTTACAACCAACTTCAGGACACAACTAACAGATAAATTCTACGTTATTAAACCCGTAGAACTGGCATCACCCACAATTTCCTACGCCAACATCGGCAACGTACTTATAGAGCAACGGGATAAACTACTTGACTGGATTGCCAACCACAACCTTGATAAAGAAGCGGTAGCACGTTACCAAGTTCAACTAGAAGCGATCGACAAAACCTTAAAAGACTTTAAATTGCTAGAAACAGATACGGTGGATGGCACTACCATTGAAGTAGTTCAGAAAGAATTGGATCTATTGTTCCTGAATCTACCAGATGTTTATGCTTCACCGGGTTCTATCTATATCGAAGTAGATGGAGTGGATGCAAGCACATACTCAAGTCTAGTAACAGGTAATCAACTAGTTGCTAGGGCAGGTGCAGAGATTGAAATACTCAACCAGTCACCATTTACCATGACAGTCAACGATGTAGTGGTGCGTGACAACAGAAGAGTAGACATAGTCAACGGAGTTTACACCGTCTTCCAACCCGGAAACGTTTACGCCAACAACACCTTGCTCACAGACACAAGTGTAGACGTAATTCAAAATACTACCCTTGTGAACAATGACGGCACAGTTTACCGTTACATTGGAGCCGACACCAAACTAGTTCTTTCAGAAATTGATTACTCCATCAATACAGATTGGGAAAGCACCAGCATAGATGCAAACACCTTTGTAGAAGGTACAAATAACTTCATCGTCAACGGCAAAAATATTTTCATCACCCAAGATGCCTTTGCAGCCAGTGACTACGATTTACAAAGCTTAAACATACCAACAATTGACCAGGATATTTTCATTGTTGGGGATGTAGTCAACGAAGATGGGGACTTAAAAGTTATCAACCTCGAAGGCAGCATCAACGTTTCCGGGGAAATTAGAGCCAAGAACGTTGATATTGAAGCGGGAACAAACTTTAACCTGAACACAGATGACTGGTATCACAGTAACCAAGATCCACGTCAGTACATTGATTACGATTTACTACGTGCCCAAGCCATAACTGCCAGTATCTCAGGAAATCAAGTAACCTTTAATAACGCCAGCGATGTTAACTCCACCAATGTTCCGGGACTACAAGGAACCTTACAAGCAGCAATTGATACTAACGAATCAAGGGTACTAGCACAAGGTGCAATCACAGTCACAGCAAGGTACTTAAACGTCAATGGATTAATTCAAAGTGGCGTAGACACCATTGGCATAACTATTGCAGACACCTTTAACCCAGGCAACAGCACTCGCACCTTTGTTGATGACAACGGCAATGTATTAGCCGGTATTAGCTTTACTGATGACGTGCCAGTAGATGGTTACTTTGATGCTGCACAACAGGCAATAGTGGTGGAAGACATTGTAGCCCAAGGTGGCAGCATTACCCTGGCAGGTCAAATTATCAGCACCGGTAATGGGGAACTGAAAGTAGCCAGCGGTTACGCTAACGTCAACATCACCAACAACAGCAACTACCAGTTAATTACCAACCGCATCGACAACACCACCAACCGAGAAGGCAAGATCCAAATTACAGACACAGCTACTGGGGTAAGAAAAGAATACGTACTGGATGGAACCAGCATCGAAGAAAGGACATTTGATGCCCCACAAGCTGATGGTACCTATAGCGACACCCCTGATTCCACCGACACATCCAATGGTAAGTACCAACCAGAAACTGGCAGAGTGTACATTTGGACTGAAGGGCAAGAGAAAACAGAAGTTGAAGTCAAGAAATACGAAGATACCAGCTTTAACCTCTTTGGTGGTGGTACCTCCTTTGAAGACGGGATTGTCGCAGACAACAATTTCAAGTGGCGTACAGTTGAGTTCCGGGATGAAGTACCCCTACTGGAATCTGAATCTATAGTCCCGAATGACGAAACCACTGTTCCTAGTTATGCATCAGGTAAAGCCTATACCGTAGCATACGAACAACTAATTGATATCACTGTAGACCTAATTCAAAACATATCTCTGGTTAGAGATATCAGCGACAACAAGGTCTACAGATATATTGCTGCCAGTAATGATTTAGATTTAGCTAAAGCAGACTTCACTGACACTGCAACTTGGGAAGATACGGGAAATACTAATACCAGTTCTACCTTCTCAGATGCCGATAACCAATTTGACAACAAAACCAAAGTCAACTTAATTAAAGACACTTCCCAAGTCAGGGATGTCTTCACCAACAATGTCTACAGGTATAAGGGTACAACTGGCGATGTAGTTCTAGATGACGCAGACTTCACTGACAGCAACACCTGGGAGTTCCTAAACGAAAATAACGCATCTGACTTCCAAGACCCAGGTAGTAATAAATACGACAACAAATCCGTCAATTTGACCATTGATGTGGAAAGATGGACAACTGGTGGTGGTTGGCTGCGAGAGAAAACTAAGCACACCAAGGCAACCATAACTAGGGGTCTTAAGGACTTCTACACCCACACCTTAAAAGCAGATAACCCCATAGATATCACCTTCACCACAGGGGATGCCACACCAGAGGTCAACATTACCTCCACAGGGGATGTTTACAAACAAGGTAATATCGAATCACCAGATGTAGGCAAAATTGTTTATAACGTCAGTGGTTCCATAGAATCAGCAGATACAGTTGCTGACTTTGGAGAAGTTACCAGCATCACTGTAGGTGGTGATTACAAAGCCAATATTCAAGGGGGAACTGGTCAACCATTAAACATCACAGCAGCAGGGGACATCGAACTTACAGTTGTTTCTGAGGATAACCAAAGCAGCAGCATTATCATCGACCAAATAGTTTCTACCGGTGGTGGCACAATTATCATCAATGCACCAGATGGTATAACTGCTTTGGATAGTGATTCCCTAATTAGCGGTGGCAAGATTGAACTTTATGCTGCCAACGCTGGAATTGGTAGTGCTACTCAATCCATAGAAATAGATAGCACGGATGGTGTAGCAGCAGAAGCCGATGGTGATATTTATATCTTGGAAACATCCGGAGACTTGAAGCTGGATCAACCAACATTAGCATCAAATAGCAACCAAGCATCAATAACTTCCACTAGCGGCAATGTTTATCTAGAAACAACTGATGGTTCAATCCTAGATACATTCACTGAAAACTTCTCAGTTACCAACGAATTAGCAACTAATGGCATAGATTCCAGGGTACAAGAATTGCTTGATGCTGGTGAATTTGGTGATAGTAGCACAACAGATGCCAATGCCCTGGATTATCCAGTATCTGGCAGCTTGTACAGCTTCTTATATCCCAATGGAGAATTCTTAGGAACAGACCAGGGTTCCAACAGCGATGAAACCGCCAATGTCAGCGGTAACAACGTCACGTTGATTGCTGGTGGTAGCGGTCAACTGGGACGGATTGGAGAACCAACATCCATTAATCTTGCTAGTGGTTTCAGTGCCTTAACTACAGCAGAGAAAGAACTGCTATCTACCGCTACTCCTGCTGATGTAGTGGGTGTTACCTATGAAATTTACATCTACCAGGGTACTGACGCTACAGGACAAGATTTAACCACAGAAGACTTTAGCGATACCAGCTTGTGGCAGAAACTGGCGATCGCCTTTACCACGGCAACGGATAGAACCACAGCACAGGTAGTAAATGTAGCCAACGGTCAAACGGTATTAGTTGAGTACAGTGCCCAAGAATATGGTTTATATACATACCAGGGTACAACCGGGTCAATTGATTTAACACAGCAAGACTACGAAGGTAGTTTATGGCAGAAGGTAACTGCTAATTATGCCACTGACACAGCCACTAGCGTAGATTTAGCCAATGGTCAATTAGTAGAAAATAAATCAGTAGTAGAAAGGTTAACTCTGCAATTAGCTGATGATATTGACCTAGAAGCAACTGGTAATGTTGTGATTAATGCTGGAAGTGGGGTAATAGCCCAAACCAGCACCACATTGCAAATTGACCAAGTGACTGCTGGTGGTGATATTCGCTTAGATGCAGGTAGTTCCATCACCGATGCCAATACTGGTACAGCAGCAATTACCAGTACCGGAGACTTAACCCTGACATCTGGGGCTGCAATTGGCAGCGATGCAACTAACCTACGGGTAGATTTAACTTCATCTGGTGAACTGCGGGCACAAGCCACTGGTGACATTAACATTCAACAAGTAGCAACGGGTTCAGACCTCAACGTTGCCAGGGTTGTAAGTGGTACAGGTAGCGCCAACCTGGATGTAACAGACGGCGATATGGTGGTTGGTAAAGTGATGACTGCCAATGATGTCACCTTAAGCGCTTCCGGCAATATCTTGGATGGCTTTGATGATGCCAATGCAGCCACAGTTATCAATGTTGACTCAGCAACAGGTAATGTTTCTCTCACATCTACTGGAGGTAATATTGGTAGCAGTACTAACTTCTTAGATGTGGAAATTCCCACAGGTAACCTCAGTGCCACCGCAGGCAATGATATCTACCTCAACAGCATCACAGCCCTGAATGTTGACCAAGTTACAGCTACCAGCGGCACAGTGATAATTAATGCTACGGGTTCCATTGTTGATGCCAATAATGATGACACCAGCAACATTAATGCAGTGAATGTAAATCTAACTTCCGCTACTGGGGAAGTTGGTAATGATAGCAACCCATTTGAAATTAATTCCTTGGCAATAATTGATTCTTCCACACCAGGAGATGTTTCAGTACTGGCAAACGGTACAGTTAACTTAGTGGAAACAGATGGTGATATACGGATAGATTCCATCCAATCTACCACCGCAGATGTGACAGTGGTAACTAACAACGGCAACATCATTGATGCCAATGCGGATACAAACGCAAATATCACAGGTATTAACATTAACCTCACTGCTAACAGTGGCAGCATTGGGGAGGAAAGCAACGATGTAGAAATTGATTCATCCAATCCTACAACTGGTAAACTCAACGCCAGCGCTACTAGTATCTACGCCAGTGAGGTTGCTGGGGAGTTAAATATTGGTAGCGTTGATGCCACAGGGGATGTGCGGCTAACAGTGCTAGATTCCACAGCAACCGGTGAAGACCTGTTAATGGATGGTAGCGCTACAGTAACTGGTAATAATGTCACCTTACGAGCAGGAGATGACGTTAACATCGCCACAGATGGTGTAGTAGAAGCACAACAAACTCTTACCATCCATGGGGATTATGGCGATAGTGATGACCAAGGCACCACAATCGAGATTTCTGGTATCCTCCGCGCTACTGAAGCCTTCATTAAAGGAGACGATGACGCAGATATTATCACCCTACAACTACAAGAATTAGTGGGTACAACAACTGTGCAGGGTGGTAATAGTAATGACCAAATCACCGTCAACCAATTACCATCCCTGGATAAAGACAAACGAGGCGAAGATGACCGCGATACCTTAACTCTAGATGGTGAAGCTGGTAGCGATACTTATGTGGTAAACATTACCGGGGGTGACACGGACTACATCATTAATGTCTTCGATACTGGCACTACTGGCACAGATGCATTAACCGTTTACGGTACAAATGTCGCCGATAACTTCCTGCTGCGGGCAAGCCAAGACCGAGTTAATGGGGTTGCCTTTGTCGCGGCATTACATGGAGATCCAACGGTAGATGTGGAACGAGTTAATTACAACCTCAACCTGGAAAACCTAATTCTGGAAACCCAAGGTGGTAACGATACAGTTACGGTGGATGACAACTGGGCTGTAACTAACATTCGTGGTGGTGAGGGTAACGATATCTTCCAAGTGGGTCAAATCTTCAAGTCCCAAAGGGATGCAGCTGCAGGTGTTGCCCCTGGAGATGAATTTGAGACGGTACAAACCTCTCGCGGTTACCTCAGCAACGGTGTCAGCTTTACAACCACCATCGATGGTAACCAAGGAAATGACGAATTTACCGTCTACCGCAACGTTGCAGTACTAAATATGAACGGTAATGAAGATGATGACACCTTTACCATTCGTTCCTTTGCCTTAGAAGGTTCTACAGATAGCAACGTTAAAGCCGGTGAAGGAACAAATACCATTGATTATGTAGCCAATGCCCCAGTGAATATTGATGGTGGTTCCGGTACGGATACTGTGCGAGTCATAGGTACGGAATTTGCCGACACCTTTGTAATTACCAGTACTGGGGTATTTGGAGCCGGACGGGAAATCAACTTTACTAATATTGAGCGCTTAGATGTTGTGGGTGCAGAAGGAGACGATACCTTCTACGTACTTTCCACTGGTGCAGATATTGTTGTGGGAGTTTACGGAGGACTAGGAAGTGATTCCTTTAGCATTGGTGGTGATACTCCTTTGGTAGATGGAGGCATTGATGAAAATGGAAACCCATTAACCTTTAATGCCACAGAAGGAAGCCATGACCTTTCCACAATCCAAGGTGAGTTAATCATCGATGGTTTCTATCCCGAAGAAGACTTTGACACCATTTCTCTGGGTGAACCGGTAATGCTACCAGGGGAAACAAATCAGTTGATTTCTACTGGTAATGTTGTTAGCTACAGTGGTACGGGAACTGGCAGCATTATTGACACAATGGTGGTGGAAACCGCTGACCTCCTAGCTGCTACCGGTGTTGCTAATGCCAGCGAATTGGCAAGTGCCCTGTTTGCTACAACTCTGGAAATTAGTCAGGGCAATGGTCTACGCCGTTTCTGGCAGATTCGCGGTGCGGTATCAGATACCAATACTGGCTTAACCACCCTCGAATTAGAAAATCCCAGTCAACCTTCACCCCTGTGGACTTTACCAGATGCAAATAGCGAGTATGCTCTGGTAAATGCATCTGCCACCTTCTTTGTGGATGAAGACAATCAGCTTGATACAGTTACATTCTTCAATGATGGCACCACAGATGGTAGACAAGGAACTTTAACCAACTCCACCCTCTCTGATTTGGGAATGGGTGCAACAGTAACCTACGGCAGTAATTTTGAAGTTGTGGAACTCCTCCTAGGAAGTGGAGATGACACCTTAAACATTGATAATACTGCCGATGGCACAATTACTACTGTCCATGGTGGTGGTGGTAATGACACCATTACAGCCCTAAACCGTGGTGGTGTGGATAATCGAGGAATTGATGCTTCCTTAGTCATCTTTGGTGATACTTCTGAAGATGGTAGCCGTTATACTGATACCGCTGATGCAGTGAACCCAGGATTTGCGCGCAGTTTCAATAATCCCGGCAATGATAATATTGATGCTTCTGCCTTGCAAGAAATTGTGAATATCTACGGTGGTGGTGGGGATGACACAATCCAAGGTGGACAAGCAGGAGACCATCTGGCTGGTGGTGCTGGCAATGACAGTATCTTAGGTGGGGACGGTGTTGACCATATCTACGGCGATTCTGGCTTGAATGTGGATTTGACAACTCGCAACCTGACAATACCCACCACAGAAACTGCCGGTAATGACACCATTGATGGTGGTAATCAAGATGACATTATCCTCGGCGACCATGGCATTATTACCCAAGCGAATGGTACTCAACGGATTTTGACTACGGGTAATGTGGTACGAGTTGAAACCTCGGAATTTAGCAATGGTGGCAATGACAGCATCCAAGGTGGTGCTGGAGTTGACAGCATTTTGGGTGGTAATGGCAATGATGACATCCAAGGAAATGCAGATAATGACATTATCTTGGGCGATAACGGATTTGTAGATTATGTGGTGAATGATGGCGATGCTATTGATGTAGACGTGATTTCCACTACCAATCCCACGGTTGGTGGTGCAGATACCATTGCTGGAGGTAGCGGTAATGACATCATCTTGGCTGGTACCGATGGCGACCAAGTTGATGCTGGAGAAAACAATGACTTGGTATTTGGTGACCATGGCAAGGTGGAAGGAGATGTAAATGCAGACTTACTACCGCTAAATACTGCAACCCCATCCTTTACATTCACTTCCATTGACACCCAAACCCCTGATGGTGGTGGTGATGACCAAATTGCTGGTAATGCTGGTGATGACATTGTAATTGCCGGTACTGGAAATGACACGGTGACTGGTGATGCTGGTGATGATGATATTATTGGCGGTCACAATGTTGCTGATGGCAATGATGGTAATGATGCTTTAGATGGTGGTGCTGGGGTGGATGTAATTGCTGGTGATAATGCCAGCATCCTCCGTCCTGATACTACCGTCAGCCCCAGGTTCCAGGTTCTCAGTGGTAGTACAATTTACGATGCTGATGGCAATGCCTTAGTTACCAATGATGCCCAATCTAATCCATCTGGGGCAGTGGAACGTTCCATTCAACTGTTTAATCACAGTGACAATCCTGTAGCTAATACCTCTGGAGATGACAGCATTGCTGGTGGTGCTGGTGATGATAATATCTTCGGTCAACTAGGTGATGATGTGATTCAAGGTGATGGTTCCATTACGGTGGATATCGCTGCTACTGGTGCATCGGTGGAAGACTTTGCCGGAGTTGGTGAAGATGGGGATGACTACATTGAAGGTAATGGCGGTAGCGATACTATCTTCGGTAATTTGGGTCAAGATGACATTATCGGTGGTAGTTCCAATCTGTTTAGTTTAACCTCAGTAAATCTGCGACCAGATGGTGAAGATACCATTTTTGGTGGTGCGGGAACTGATGTGGAACGCAATAATCTGGGTGATGAATCTGCGGATGGACATGCCCGGGATGCCGATTATATCTTGGGCGATAATGGCAATATCTACCATCTGCTCGATGCCAATGGTCAACCCCTCACCTTTAATTATGATTTCTACAGTACTAACCTCAAGGTTATGCCTCGGGCAATTGAATTACTCGATTACACCTTGGGTGGAGATGCGAGTGATATCGGCAGTGCAGATGTGATTCACGGTGAATCCGGTGATGACGCGATTCACGGTATGACTGGTAATGATGTCATCTTTGGTGAAGGTCAAGATGATGATATCTACGGTGGTACTGGTAGCGATCGCATTTACGGTGGTGCTGGAGAAGACGGTATTATCGGTGATGATGGCATCATTCTTACCAGTCGTAATGGATTAACTGAACCTCTTTATGGTGTTGATACCGCTAATTCCTCTGCTAATTCCGAAACTGAAATTAGTATTCCCGGTAAATTCGTTGGTGCTTGGGTTTATATCACCGGTCGCTTGCATAAGAGTGTGAATCTGTTAGCTTGGGAAGCTGGTAGCAATGACATTATCTACGGTGGTTTGGGTGATGACTTTATCCACGGTGGTGCTGGTGATGATGCTATCTCTGGTGCTGAAGCAACGAGTGCTTTCTACAATAGCGACCCACAAACCAATACCGATCCACTACAGTATGACCCCACAACTCGCAAGTTAGCTGCTTTTGATGCCAACGATCCTTGGTCGAAGATTGATGGTTTCTTACTCAACTTTGATGCAGTAGATGCTGCTGGTAATAAGATTGATGATGGTAAAGACCGCATCTTTGGTGATTTGGGTAATGACTGGTTGGTCGGTGGTACCTTAAATGACCGCATCTTTGGTGGCTTGGGTGATGATGTCATCAATGCTGATGATAATCTCGAAACCAATGGTGGTGCTAATGATGAACCAGATGCTCCTGAATTCGCTGATGCTGATTTTGTCTTCGGTGGTTCTGGTTTGGATGTGATGATTGCGAATACTGGTGCTGACCGTCTGTTTGATTGGAATGGTGAGTTTAATAGCTACTTTGTTCCATTTAGACAGTTTGGCGCTCCTACAGTAAACCGCAATTCTTCTCCTGCTATCCGACAGTTCCTCCTTGACCTTGGTAAAGCCAGTGGTGCAGACCAATCCCTGACCGAACCCAATGGTGAACTTGGTTTAACTACTTCTGGTCAAACTGGTAGTCCCCGCGATCCTCAACCTGGTACTACTAATGGCAAGCGCGATACCCAAGGTAGTCCTGAAGATGACCGCGATACTGGTCTACCTTTGAATTAAGGTTGATAGCTGCTATGGCAAGATTCTTGCCATAGCAGCTATAAGTAGGAATTAAACTCAACTTTCACATATGCAAATGTACTAGATAAACATCAAATTTTTGGCGTTGCTGAATTGAAGGGCAGAATTTACAGAATAGACATCTGGTGGAAAAGAATGTTCGGTGACGTTGCATTGGAACGTCACCGAACAAGGGTTTTGGACAATGCATATTTAATTTTCACGCCTATGTCTATTGCATAGCGATCGCTCAAATTCATACTTCAATTATGCAACGCCATATTTACAGTCATTTTTGTGGTTCCTCTTTGCCCATACTCAATTATTCGTAGCACTTGTGTTTTGTATTCACGGTGACTGTACGGTGACTCTGAGCCACTCCGCGCTATAAATAGACGCGGGTTCTGGCTAGAAGTTCGGTACAGCTTTTCTTTCGGTTCTATTTGCATAGAACAGCTATCTGGCTATACTTTTCTAGCTT
>JAAUYH010074161.1_pt1 | contig 25041 bp, 13 predicted proteins | sample 7278061 | NCBI WGS metagenome assembly JAAUYH01 (sample SAMN14350203, study PRJNA611818) | marine sediment metagenome | isolation source: surface marine sediment (0.6m) | place: French Polynesia: Moorea | collected 2018-08 | reverse complement strand
GGAATTGGGGAATTGGGGGATTGGGAAAATAATTATCTCCCTACATCCCTATCTCCCTAAATCCCCATACCTCCACCAATAAATAAAAGTGCTTATCCGAACAGTATTGCACCATGGCAAACAAAGTCAGAGTATTAATCTGGAAACCCAAAATATTGAGGAAGCTAAAGACACCGATTAAAGATACGGGAATAGCGATCGCGGGAATAATTGTGGTGCGCCAGTCTTGTAAAAAGATGAAAATAATTAGAACTACTAGCAAAACTGCCTGAATCAAAGTTTTAATTAGCTCCTTCATTGATGCTTGCACAAACTCAGTCCTATCCAGAGTAAGTTCGTAATTCATTCCTGGAGGAAAATCCTCAGATAGTTTGGAGACTAAATCTTTGACGGCATTACCGACATTTAAGGCATTACTACCTGGCAGTTGGAAGATACCTATCCCCACCGTCGGATTACCTTTAAATTCTGCTAAGATGTCGTATTTTTCTGCCCCTAATTCAGCTCGTCCTATATCTCGTAGCTTAATTAGGTTACCATTGTCTCCTGTCCCAATTACTAAATTATCAAATTCTGAGGCACTTCTTAGTCTTCCTGAGGCACGAAGAGTAAACTCAAATTTTTGATTATCAGGGGAAGGCTGTTTACCAATGCTTCCTGCCCCAACTTGGATGTTTTGCTCTTCCAAAGCATCAACTACATCTCTCGAACTCAAATTGCGGGCTGCTAAAGCATCTGGATCGAGCCAGAGACGCATTGCATACTTTCTTTCCCCAAAAATAACAACTCGACCTACCCCTTCAATTCTTTTAACCCGATCTAATATATATAGATCTAAATAGTTACTTAGGAAGAGATCGTCATATTCACTATTCTCAGCAAAAAAAGCAATCCCTAACAATAAATCTGGTGATGATTTTTGAATAGTTACGCCAGTCTGCTGCACTGCCTCTGGTAGCTGAGGTTCGGATAGAGCAACTCTATTTTGGATGTTAACCTGAGCAATGTTGCGGTCTATATCTGGAGGAAAGGAAACCACGATATTGCTAACACCGTCATTACTAGTGTTGGAAGATATGTAGCTCATACCCTCTACGCCATTAATTTCTCGTTCAATAATATTAGTAACATTGGTCTCAGCAGTTTCTGCATCTGCTCCAATATAAGCAGAACTCACTTCAACCTGGATTGGTGCTATCTGTGGCAATTGTGATATCGGTAACCTGGGAATGCTAATTCCACCAAGTAGCAAAATGATCGCAGCACAAACCGTGGTCAAAACTGGTCTTTTAATAAAGGTATCGGCAATACTCAAGATCATTCTGATTATCAATTAGATGATTTAGAAAAATTAGTCTCTTCCATCGGGAGTAAATGAAGTTGCAATGGACTTGATAGATTATCAATTTCTAAAGTCTGTTCCTCATATTCTCCCTGAAGCCAGGTTTGTACCTGATCGCGATAATAACGACTCAAAGGATGCCCCGCTTGACCAGGGCTTAAGACTGTCCAGCTACGATCAGAGGTAGACAAATCAGCTACAAATCTCCAAGGAGCAGCAATAATGACAGGAAAATCTGGCTTTGTTCGCTCAAAAGATTGGTTGCCTACGGTTCTCGAACCACCACCAACTGCTATAGGAACAGTGTTAAGTAAATAGTTTAGTGGCTTGACAGAACCTAAAGGATGATTAAAGCTAACCTTATGTAAATCTCCCCATTTCCAGTTTGTCACTGCCGATCCTAGTTGCTTTTGTAGATGTTCTATAGTGGCATTGAAGCTGCGCTCAGCTAACCCAGTTAGACCATCTGCTGGAAATATAGAGGCAACTTGACCCCGACTGGCTTGAATAATTAGGCGATCTGTGATAGCGTCCGCAGTAAGAAACATTCTTTGCCACAAATCCATGCCTATAGAGGGAACTAATAGCTGTCGCTGAAATTCTTGATACCAAGTATGCCAGATTGCAGGAGCGGCGATATTAGCACTATCTACAAAGTCCCAACTAGACAAAATTTGAATTGCTTGCTGGTTGAGAGAATCTAGCGATGACCTGGTTTTTGGTGATGATGTGGATTTTAGCACAGACAGCATAATAGGTAGCAGTGTGGCAGCCTGTAGGTCTGTAAAGTCATTTTGAAGAGCCTGCATATCCTCAACTCCCCAATTCTCAGCAGTTTCTATTTGAGAAACAATGCGTTGCTGCCGATAGGGAGGAGCCCATCTAGAGGCAATAAAGTAGGGATAGGTATCATCTATAACTTTATTATTTGCTGTAGCAATAAACCCATCTTGAGGGTTTACCATTTCAGGAAGCTCCTCAAACGGAATAAAGCTCTGCCATTCATACTCATCAGTCCATCCTGGAACAGGTACTGTGCCGTCACCTTTACGGCGGATGGGAATTTTGCCATTTCCACGATATGCAATCTTACCATCGGTGCTAGCAAAAACAAAGTTTTGAGCAGGAGCCTGAAATAGTCGTAAAGCCTCGCGAAATTCTTGCCAGTTCCGAGCGAAATTCCAACTAATTATTGCAGCGATCTCGGCAGTTGGATCAAGTGCAGTCCATCTTAGTGATAGTTTGACGTCGAGTGGTTCTTTAAGCTCCGTAGATAAGGGAGTGATAATTGGTCCATGTCGCGTAACAAGAGTTTCATGGGGAACAAGCTTTTTCCGACCTCTGACCTTAATCGTCTCTGTCAAAACCTGTGCTTGTTCATAGCTACCATTATAAAGAAACTCATGGGGGTTTTCAGGGTTTGATTGCTCAATATATAAATCTTGAACGTCAGGTCCAAGATTTGTTACACCCCAAGCAATCCATTGATTGCGTCCTACAACGATTCCAGGCATACCTGCGAAGGTCACTCCTGTTACATTTAGTTCTTCAGCTGGCAGCATTAAATGGCTTTGATACCAGATAGCTGGAGTACGAATGCCAAGATGGGGGTCATTTGCCAACAGAGGTAAGCCAGTTTTAGTTCTCTCTCCAGCTAGTACCCAATTATTACTCCCTAGTTGAGGATTAGGTAGTGGAGCTGTTGCTAGCAAATTTTCTAGTGGCAGATGAAGTTGACTAATATAACGCATGACTGTCGGACCGTCTTGCGGGTATTCAGGCAGCAATTCAGAAGCTTGCTCAATTCCAATTCTCTCAATCAGCTGATAACGCCAGACTTCATCTAACCAATTACCTCCAAGATCATAAGCCATAAGTTTAGCAATGCTAATGGAGTCGATTGCTGACCAAGATTCTGGCTCATATCTTAGTAGTAAAAATTCTGGCGGTAGCCGTTTTTCACTCTTAGCTTGTTCAATCCAAGCATTAATACCTTCAGCATAAGCCTGCATAATCTCTACAACTTTCTGTGGATAAACAGCAAGTGAAGCCTCTGATACCCGTCGTAACGTCAAATTACGAAAGAAATGATCGGTCTCAACTAAATCAGATCCTAAAATCTCGCTAAGTCTACCTGATGCAGCTCTACGGGTAAGATCCATTTGAAAGAGGCGATCGGTAGCCGTGATATATCCTTGGGAAAAATAAAGATCGTGGCGATTGTCCGCGACAATATGAGGAGCTCCTAGTGTATCACGATATACTGACACTGGACTTTGGAGTCCACTAATAAATAAATTCCCTGACATCGCAGGTAGAGAGCGGCGTAAGTATGAATATCCACCCCAAATCACTACGGTAGTCAACAAAAATATAATTAGTAGTGTAAAACATAGTAGTCGCCGAAAGCGATAGCTCCAGTTAACAAAACTGGCAATTGAGGAACTTGTGTCGGATTGCGTTAGGTTTGAAAAAAGCCACATATTAATCAGAAGTTTCACAGGAAGTCGAATAGAGACAAACCCTAAGTCTGGCAATTAAGAAACTGGTTTTGCTCAAGGATAAACATTGCGCACAATTTCAGAAGCTAATTTGAAGATCGGCTTTCACTCATCTGCTGTCGCAGACTTAAAGGTCGCATATCTGTCCAGACGGTTTTGATATAGTTCAAACAGTCTTCTTTTGAACCTGTTTTTCCAGCATCTTGCCATCCAAGGGGAGTATCTCGATTTACTGGCCAAATAGAATACTGTTCCTCATGGTTGAGCACAACTTTATAAGCGGGTTGATCTGAAAATTGAGTTGAGTTCATAGCGAGTTTTTAATAGATACTAAGGTTTTAAGTGCTTAAAATTTTTAATCCAAAAATTTTAAACGTATTGATCAAAAAGATTAAATCAAACAGTGGAGACCAATTTAGCAAGCGCTTCAATAAATCTTTGTGCGATCGCCTCGACAGTTTCTTGTTTATGGAGAGCTTCACTATAATACCAAAACAACTCAAGCCGATCATTAGCAACTCCTGCATTGATGTCTAAGATGTACCGCCTTTTTCCCATAGGACTACGGTCGGAACCATGAGGTTCATGTGTCAGATTAAACCAATTCGACTGGGGTAATGTGCGATCATACTGACCTAAATAATTAAAGCTCACAACAGCTTGAGGTAGCCTCCGTAATTGACCTACAACTTCCGCATCCCTACTGAGATAACGTAGTAGCCCATAGCCAATTCCACGCTTAGGTACTTGACGAAGTTGTTCCTTTACACTTAGCAAAGCCTCAACAGAGGTTTTAACATTGTTTGTATCAAGTATTACTGGAAAAATTGATGTAAACCACCCAACTGTACGGGTTAAGTCTACATCATCAAACAAATCTTCTCGACCGTGATCCTCAATATCAATTAAAAGAGAGCGACTTCCTGTTAACGGTTCTAAGGCTTCTAGCAACGCAACCAACATTGCATCTCTTGGACTAGTTCGATACAACCGTGGTAGCTCCTTCAACCAACTCTGAGTTTCTGCTCTGCCAAGTGAGAGTCGCAATGTCTTGACTGAAGCTTCAATATTCTCACCCTTCGGATAATCCAATGGTAAAGAAATTACATCTTGATTAATACTTGATAGCCAATAATCTAATTCTTTTTTCAATTCTGCCGATTGCGCGTAAGTTGCCAAACGCTCCGACCAATCCTTAAAAGAAGTTGTCTTATGGGGTAACTTTACTGGCTCTTTGTTGCTTAATTGCTCATAAGCTTTTTGTAAATCCTGTAACAGAATCGCCCAAGAAATACCATCAATTGCCAGATGATGAACTACTATTAATAGCCGTTGTCGTAGTTGATTACCACGTTCGAACAAGACAAATTTGGCGCTCGGACCAGTAGCTAAATTAAGGCTGCGTTGAATTTCAGTAGACCTGTTTTCTATAATCTGCTGATGCTCGTTCACTGGTGCTGTTGTCAGATCGACATAAGAAAAAGGAACTACCTGAGACAATCCTGCATTATTTTGCTGCCAACCTGCTTCGGAAAGAATAAAGCGTAAACGTAAAGCATCATGTTGAGTTAGTAGGTAACTTATAGCTTGCTCTAACAGTACTGATTCTAAAGATTGACTTATCTCAAATAAAATTGCGTGGTTCCAGTGGTGTGGCTCTGGCAAATCCAACTCAAAAAACCATCGCTGGATAGGCGTTAAAGGCACAGAACCAGTGATTATGCCTTGAAATGCTTGTATTCCTTGAGAGCTATCTGCTATGGGAGCAAGTTCAGCAATTGTTTGATATTTTAGGAGATGCTTAGGTGTCAATCGTAAGCCCGTTTGCCCAATTTTAGCCAAGATTTGCATTCCTAACAGGGAATCTCCCCCCAACTCAAAAAAGTTACTGTGAATGCTTACTCGATCTAGACCTAAGACTTGAGCCCAAAAACCTGCCAGTAATTTCTCAGTAGGTGTACGGGGCGCAACAAACGTATTAGCACTGTCTAAACTTTCCTTGTCTGGCGCTGGGAGAGCGTGGCGATTAATTTTTCCATTTGATAACAGAGGAAATTTATCCAGCATTAAAAAAATATGGGGGATCATATACTGAGGTAATTTTTTTTCTAATGACTGACGTAGCTCTTTTACTGTTGCAGTTTTGTCAGAATGTAAAATTAAGTATGCAACTAACTGCTTTTCTTCAGGTTTGTCTTCCCTATCAGTAACTACAACTGTTTGTACTGCTGGATGCTGACTAAGAACAGCTTCAATTTCTCCTAACTCAATGCGAAATCCCCTCATTTTTACTTGATGGTCGAGTCGTCCTAAATATTCAATTTGACCATCAGGTTTGTATTGTGCCAAGTCTCCAGTGCGGTATAATCGAGCACCTGGTCGATTACTAAAAGGGTGAGGTATAAACTTTTCAGCTGTCAACATTGGGCGATTCAAATAACCACGGGCTAGACCTACCCCCGCAACGAAAAGTTCTCCAGGAACGCCAATTGGAACTGGATTGAAATACTGGTCTAATATATATGTACTTACATTAGCGATTGGCTTGCCAATAGGAACTAAGCCTTCTTCATTTTGAATCTGAGTACCAGTACACCAGATAGTTGCTTCTGTAGGACCGTATAAATTCCAAAGTTCTGCCCCTCTTGTTAAAAGCTGGTTAGCTAAGTCCCGAGACAGAGCCTCACCAGCACTAATCATTCGTAGATCGGGCTTACCTGTCCATCCTGCTGTGATTAACAATCTCCAAGTGGCAGGAGTAGCATTAAAAACTGAAGCTTCAGTTTTATTTAATTGAGCTGCTAACTGATGACCATCAGCCAAAATATCCTGATTAGCTAGGACAACACGACTACCTTTTACTAACGGTAAGAATAGTTCTGGAACAGACACATCAAACGAAGAAGTCGTAACTGATAATATTACATCTGTGCTATTAAGTTCGATTAGCTGATTGGTTGCTTGAAGACAGTTAACAACTGCTTTGTGCTTTATTGCTACTCCTTTCGGTTGACCCGTTGAACCGGAAGTATAAATAACATAAGCAATGTTATCAGGTATAACAGTCGTTTGGGGAGGGGTAACAGGTTCCCGAGCGATTGAAGACCAATCTGCATCGATTAGGATCTGCTGAGCTGGCGTATGAGGAAGCTTTGTTGATAAGTCCTGCTGCGTTAACACTATTGAAGCTTGAGAATCTTGAAGTATATAAGCCAAACGCTCTTGAGGATTTCTTGAGTCTAATGGAATATAAGCAACTCCTGCTTTTAAGATACCAAGCAAACCAATTATCATGTTTAGAGAACGATCAAGATACAAAGCAACAGATTGGTCGGGATAAATTCCTGTATTTTGAAGATAGTGAGCTAACTGGTTAGCTTTGCGATCGAGTTCTTGGTATGTTAGGTGGTCACTTTCAAACTCAACAGCTATGGCGTTTGGTGTCCGAGTAACTTGATTAGCAATAAGGTTGTGAAGGCAATCATCTTCAAATTTATCAATATGCGTAGAATTCCAGTCTACTAGAGTCTGATTTAATTCGACCGTCGTAAGTAAAGGTAAATTTGACAATCGTCGATCTGGGTTAGCGACAACACCCTCCAATAAAGTTTGCAAATGCTTACTCATCCGAGTAATAGTAGCTTCTTCAAATAAGTCAGTATTGTACTCTAAGAAACCACTTAAACCGTCGGAGTTTTCCCACAGATGCAAAGTCAGATCGAATTTAGCTGTCCCCGAATCAACTGGCAAAGAGCTTAGATTCAAATCTGGTAATTCCCATTTTGGCATAGGTGTGTTCTGGAGTACCAACATGACTTGAAACAATGGACTAGAACTAAGATCTCGAGAAATTTGAAGTGATTCAACCAATTTTTCAAAAGGAATATCCTGATGTGCGTAAGCACCCAATGCTACTTCTCGTACTCGATTTAATAGATCGCGAAAGCTGTAATTACTATCAGCCTGGATTCGCAATACCATTATGTTGATAAAGCAACCAATCAAACCTTCAACCTCTCGTCGATTTCGGTTTGCAATAGGCGAACCGATACTGATGTCAGACTGACCTGTATAGCGAGAAAGTAGAGTATAAAAGGCAGCAAGCAAAGTCATAAAGAGAGTAGTACCTGTTTCATTGCTTAAACTGCGGAGGGCAGTTACCAACTCTATGGGAAGTTCTAGTCTATGACGAGCACCTAAATAACTTCGTACAGCGGGACGCGGATAATCAGTAGGTAGCTGAAGTTGCATAGGACTACTATCAAGCTGTGGCTGCCAGTACGATAGCTGGCTTTCTAAAACATCTCCTTGTAACCATTGCCGTTGCCAATATGCGAAATCAGTATATTGAATAGATAGTTCAGGAAGTTCAATTGCTTTACCTTTCACGTAATTTGTATAGAAAATTACTAGTTCTTGCATTAAAACCCCGTGAGACCATTCATCAGAGATAATGTGGTGCATATTGATAAGCAAAACATACTCCAAAGAGTCCAGTTGAAGCAAAGTAACCCTAAACAAGGGTCCTTGTACTAAATCAAAAGGTCGTTGCGCTTCTTCACGAGCTAGCTGTAATGCTTCAGACAAACGCTCTTGTGCTGGAAGCATCTGAAGATCTAGCGGTGAAAGTGTAATAGTTAGTTTTGGCTTAACAATCTGGGCTGGCTGTCCATCGACACTTGTGAATGTTGTACGTAAAGTAGCATGTCGCTCAATTACCTTATTAAGACTTTGTTCTAAAGCAGTAATATTCAGATTCCCTTGAAGATGAACAGCTCCAGGATTTCCATAGGTAGGAGTTCCTGGTTCGAGCTGTTCTAAAAACCACATTCGTTGCTGAGCAAAAGAGGGAAAGAATGTATCCGTTTGAGGACAACGAGAAATTTCTGGAACGTCGAGACTATTCGCTTTCTTTCTTTTCTTTTTAAGTCTTTGTGCAAAAAGAGCTTGTTTGGTAGCAGAAAGCTGAGAACATCGGTCGTTAAAAGCTGAGTGTTGCATGATAATACTTTCCAATGAATTAATGAAATAAAATTTAATGTGAAGTAGAAAACTAATATTGTTCTGCTAAAAGTTGTTGTGCTTCGTCTTCACTAAGATCTTCGAGTTCTTCTACTAGCGTGTTCTCGATTATGAGAGCGAGCTGGGCAACAGTAGATGCCTCAAAAATTTTGCTCAATGGTAGTTCTATGTCAAACTCTTCTCCCAGCAGTGAAACAAGTTGCGTCGCTAATAAAGAATGTCCACCTAACTCAAAAAAGTTGTCGTGGATTCCAACTTTTTCTATCCCCAGGAGAATCTGCCATTGCTCAACTAGAATTTGCTCGATATCGTTGCGCGGTTCAATGTAAGTTTGCTCAATTGCTGGACGAGGGTGGGCAGTAATTGAAGTAGAGGACATATCAGATGAAGGCTGAACCATGGCAGTAGAATTGGTGTCCGATTGTGGCCTGTCTATCCAGTAACGTTGACGCTCAAAAGGATAGGTTGGTAAAGGCAATCGTAAACGACTTTCTTGCCCATAAAATGCTTTCCAATCCAGTGAAACTCCTGCAAGCCACAGACGTCCAAAGGCATTTAATAAAAAGGCGTTGTCATTATCAAATTGTTTGGGGTGGCGTACTGATTGAATCACATCAGAGGTTGACTCTTTGAGACCATGCTGTCGAATAAATGTATTTAAGGTACATCCTGGTCCAACTTCAAGAAAAACAGCATTGGAGATTTGTTGTAAAGTATTAACACCATCGCTAAAACGAACCGTTTGATGTAGCTGCTGTCCCCAATAGTTTGGATCCTTCGCTTGCTTCGCTGTCATCCAGGTGCCTGTGAGATTAGAAATATATGGGATTTGGGGAGCCTGAAGAGGCAAACTGTCAACATAAGCAGTAAACGGCTCTAACAAAGCAGTCATCATTTGAGAATGAAAGGCATGAGAAGTGTGTAGTTTTCGATTTTCCTTTCCTTCTTGAGTAAGGTATTGACTCAATGCTTCAATATCAGAGGAGGAACCAGAAACAACGCATAAGTTGGGGCTGTTTACGGCTGCCAAGGATAGTGAGGATTTTAATAATTCTTTAATTTGAGATTTTGGCAGAGAAACAGATAACATTTCACCAGAAGGTTGAGCCTGCATCAATTTTGCTCTCTGGCTAACTAGAGCAAGGGCTGTTTCCAATGTAAATACTCCCGCCAAACAAGCTGCAACATATTCACCAATACTGTGTCCAATCATGGCTTGAGGTTTAATTCCCCAAGCCAGCAAAAGCTGAGCCAAGGCATACTCTACTGTGAAGAGAACGGGTTGAGCAAGCCGTGTTTGTTTGAGCTGTTCTGTGGCGGTGACCTCCTGCCCTTCAGGGGGAAACAATACTTGATACAGGTCTATGCCAAGTAAAGAGCGAAGCTGAAGCATACATAAGTCAATCTGTTCCTGAAAAATAGGCTCAGTTTCATATAAATCTCGTGTCATATTGACGTATTGACTACCCTGACCTGGAAACATAAAAATGACTGGGCGGTCTTTGTTCTCCTCAAATTTAGTCACCATCTGGGAAGGTTCACTGGCAGCAAGTAAATCGGCTGCTTCCTCGGTCTTCTGGCAAACAAGCATACGACGATAGTTGAAAGTGCTACGTCCTAACTGTAGCGTGTAAGCGACATCAGCTAGATTAAGGGCGGAAATCTCAACGGGATCTCCTAATGGCGTGCCAGTACCATGAGTTTCAATATAGCTGATGCTACTGGCTTCTACACCAGCCATAGCTTGTGCTTCAGCAATAACTTCCGTTTGTGCTTTTATCCCAGGGGCGGTATAGCCCGCTTTTTCTGCACCATCATTATTGATAGCAGAACCTTTAATGACGGCATAAATAAAGTCACGGTCACGAAGCGCTTCATCTAAGCGCTTCAGCACTACCACACCTAAACCACTGCCGATAGCTGTCCCTTTGGCATCAGAATCAAAGGCACGACAATGACCATCTGGAGATAAAACTCCTCCTTGATACAGATAGCCAGCAGTTTGTGGCACACGAATAGAAACTCCTCCCGCTAAAGCCAAATCACATTCACCACCTAGTAAGCTTTGAGAAGCTATATGCAGAGCAACTAAAGAGGTCGAGCAGGCTGTTTGAACCGTAACACTCGGACCACGGAGATTGAGTTTGTAAGAGACTCTTGTAGTTAAAAAGTCTTTATCGTTAGCAATCATCACCTCAAAAGGGTCTAGGGTTCGCAGAAGTTCTGGCTTTTGGTAAAGCTTCATTAAGTAGGTATTTAAGCTAGAACCTGCATATACTCCGATGCGTCCAGCGTAAGTTAGAGGATCGTATCCAGCTTGTTCTAAAACTTCCCAGGCAGCTTCTAAAAATAGTCGCTGCTGAGGGTCAATCAGCGTCGCTTCCTTCGGGCTGTAACCGAAAAAACCAGCATCAAACCACTCTACTCGGTCTAAAACTGCTCTAGCCTTAACATAATTTGGCTCTTTAAGCATCTGAGGTTCAACCCCAGCTGACAACAAATCGGCATCGTTGAAGAAGGAAACCGATTCCACACTGTTCTGAAGGTTCTGCCAGAATGAACGTATATTTTCTGCACCAGGGAATCGCCCATTCATGCCAATGATAGCAATTTCCGCTCCATGTAGAGATTCCTGATATTTAAATGATTGCATAAAAAGCTCCTAATTGGTTTTCAATACTAAAAAATTTTCAGAAGTTTTAAGGCGTTTTGCGAGCATGCTTATGCTGACGTTTACGTTGAAGTAATTGCTTACGGAGTTTCACTTGTGCTTGACGCTGCTGAGAAATGTCAGACTGTATTTGCGTTTGACGACAGTAGTCAGCCCAAGCTTTTATAGTCGTATGTTGGAGTATATTGATCGGGGGAAGCTCAATACCAAGCTCGGCTTGAAGACGATTCCAGGCTTGTTTGGCTAGTTTAATTGTACCTTTAAAAGCGTAGAAAGAATCATGAACTCCAATTTGCCCGACAGACAATGTATCCTGCCATAAATCTGCAATAAGTTGCTCTAACTTAGTACGGGGAGCAAGATAAAAACGAGATGGCAGTAGCGTAGATAATGTTGATGTAGCACTCATAGGTAGACTCACCCAATCTAATGTATTTGCAGGAAGTGTAGAAGTAGTCAATTGTTCGCTCAACCAGGCAGATACTTGCGATAGTGTGGTGTTTGTGTTTGAGGTGAAAATCACGCCAGCTACTAAACGTAGTTTGCCAGCACGAGTAGTTCGCTGTAAAACTATCGCTTTGTGAATCTCTGGATGTTGAGCAATAATAGTTGCCAATGTTTCGAGTTCAACTGAATGGCCTTTAATTGTAGCATTTGTAGTTAACTTACCCAGAAGTTCGAGGGTATTATCTTTTAAAGACCGCCATAGTTGACCAGTTTTGTAAAGACGGTCACCAGGCTTGCTACTCCAAGGATGAGGAATAAATCGTTCTGCCGTTAAGCCAGGGCGATCGCTATATCCATAAGGTAAAAAATTTCCTCCGATGTACAATTCTCCAGGTACTTCTGACGGAACAGGGCATAAATTTGAATCTAGAATATGCGCTTGAAAATATCTCTCTCTAGAATTCGGCAATTGACCAAGCTTTGTCTCTACAGGTAGGAAAGACTCCCACCAATCTAGAACTTCGACCAATTCTTCTGAGTGGTTTGCTGGTTCTGGCTGATGGCGATTGTTAATCTCAATAGAAGTCGAAGTCTGTTTGGGAGGATTATTACTACGCTGACGAACCAAATTGAGGTATTCTAGGCTGTCTAATATAGCCTTGGAATCAACACCGAAATCTACTAAACAAGCTATCTCATCAACACCCTTCTGCTTTAAAGAATCGATCGTACGCTGGCAAATACTGGGGGTGCCAAACAGACTACTGGTTTTAAAGTAGCGGTTGAAGGCATAATCTAAAATTGCTTCTATATTGTCTTCTGTAAAGTGACGTTCTTCTATGTTTGAGCCATCGCTGTGAGCCAAGTTTTTAATTAGGCTTACAGAACTTTTTAAATAGTTACAGAAAGGCTCTCGCACTGTCTCCCTTACTCGTTCTAAGTCAGAGTCTACAAAAGTATGTAACATGACGGTAATGTTGCCACTGCCACTGTGTCCATGCTCTTTCCAAGCATGACGATATAAAGCAATTTGTTCGGCGAGATCTTCTATATTTTGTCCTAATAAGTGAGTAAGTATATTTAACCCGGTACGTCCAGCAAACTTAAAAGTTTCGGGATTACCAAAAGCTGTTGTCAGCCAAATAGGTAGCTCTGATTGAATAGGACGGGGAAAACTCTGAACTTTAACAACTTCCCCATCAACTCCGGGAAACGACAAAATCTCTCCTCGCCAGATTTGACGTAAAGTCTGAATTCTTTCCTGTAAAAGATCCCGTCGCTGCTGATAGCAATCGGGAGCAAATACAAAATCATTTATATGCCAACCTGAAGCAACTGATAAACCTACCCGCCCCTGTGACAAATTATCGACTATTGCCCATTCCTCAGCTACCCGTAATGGATGATGTAAGGGCAAAACAACACTTCCAGCACGAAGTTGAATGTTTTTAGTTAAAGTTGCCAAAGCGGCACTAGTAACCGAAGGATTAGGAAAAGGACCGCCGAAAGAATGAAAATGTCGTTCTGGTGTCCAAATAGCTGAGAAATCATGGGTATCTGCAAATTGAGCTGCCCGAATTAAAAGCTGATATTTGTTTTGTACATCTTCTCCTCCATCACTAGAAAAGAAAAACAAACTAAAATCCATCTTTGGCGAATCTACATCTGAGTTTGAGTTAGAAGGAACAGCAGCTAAACTCGGAGATGAATCTGTGGAAATTTCAACTGACTGACCGCGGAGCAAAGGACCTAACAGTTGTAAAATTGCCGAGTCTAATGTTGCATCGTTGGGCAGACGGTGACACAGATTTGGCTGGTTCTGCCTGGTTGTCTGTGCCACTGCCAGATAATCTATTATTAGTTGATGACTAACCGATACTCCAGCCTGACCATCTATAGCAGACGGAATTATCCATGCTACGTCATCTGGGGTGATTGAGGACGTTATTATGGTAGTGGCACATTGTGCAATGACCTCCTGGTGACGATCCCAATAAAATACTCTAGTAGATACAGATACTTGTTCAAAAAGACTGAGCTTCGATTCAGTAAGCAATAACGATAATGATATAGACCTAAAGCGAGCCGTCAGCTCTGTATCACTTAGAGTTGGTGGCAAAGGTACAAAAATTCCCCCTACTTTTAAAATGCCAAGCAAACCAATAACAACTTTTCGCCAATCGAGTACGCATAAACCAATTTTGTCCCCTCTTTTTACTCCCAGAGATTGCAGATGATTAGCCAACTGATTAGAAGCTAACTCCAAATCTGAATAGCTTAGCTGATAATCTGAACCAATCAGTGCTAGATGCAGAGGATGTTTAACTGCCTGCTCGGCAAACATTTCCTGTAGGCAAGCAGAATTTTCAGTAGTAGTCAATTTAGCTAAAGTAGTTGGCTGAATTTCTAAACGATGTTCGGGATTGGTCACTAATACCGTCAACAGATATTGAAATTGCTCTGTCAAACGTGTAATCGTTGTAACGTCAAATAAATCTGTATTATACTGCCAAGAACCAGCTAAGCGATCGCGAGTCTCAACCATGGTCAGTGTTAAATCGAGCATTGCGACCTGCTTCTCTAAATCTAAAGACTCAAGCTCCAATCCACCCAAATTAGTGCTGTTCTTAGTTTTTAACAAAAATGGCAAAATATCTGGGTCTTTTGGTTGATAGAGTGCAAACATAACCTGGAAAATTGGCGAATAACTAGGATTTCGCAAATACTGCAAACGCTCCACCAGCAAAGGAAACGGATAATCTTGATGCTCCTCTGCCGCTGCGAGCGTTGATTGGACTTGTCTAATTAACATCTCAAAACTGGGATTTCCTGCCAAGTTAGCTCGTAAAACAATTGGATTATGGAAATATCCGATCGTCCGCTCTAAGCCGGATAGGCTTCGTCCTGCTACTGGAGATCCTACACACAGTTCAGCTTGATTAGTTTCTTGGTAGAGTAATGTATACAAAGCCACCAGTAACAAAGCTTTGGTTGTAGTATTTGTACGCTCGGCTAATTTTCGTAGTCCTTCAATTACAGCGATCGGAATTTGAAATGTTTGTACAGCTCCTCGATAAGTTTGAACAGAAGGGCGCAAGCGATCTGTAGGAAGCCGCAGCACTGGTAACTCCCCTGCCAAATTCTGCTTCCAGTAACTCCATAAAGTTTGACCAGTTTCTCCTGCTAGCATTTGTAGCTGCCACCGAACATAGTCAGTATATTGCTGTTTTATAGGTGGCAGTTTTGCCAGTTTACCTGCTCGAATAGCTGGATAAAGCTCTCGTAGTTCTTCTATCAGAATGACAAAAGACCGAAAATCCACGACGATATGATGCACCGCTAACAGCAGAACGGCTGTTTGAGAGTCTAGCGTGAACAAGTGTACGCGTAAAACAGAACCTTTAGAAAGGTCAAACGGCTGATGTGCAGTTTGAACCAATTGTTTATGTAGGGTTCTACTGCTCCAGCTTGAGCCATCTACTACTGTAAAAGCAACAGCTTGATGATTGTGAATCAACTGGATTGGCTGACCTCTTTGCAGCTTGAACGTTGTACGCAATACTGGGTGACGGTCTACCAGCACTTGAAATGTTGTTCGCAAAGCTGAAATGTCTAGCCCATCATGAATTTGAGTAGCGAATGTTAAGTTGTATGCTACATTGTCTGGTGCCAACTGTTGCAGAAACCAAAGAGCTCGCTGACCATATGAAAGGGGAAATACTTGCTTAGTAGAGAAATGCTCTGAAGAATGATTAGTCATAATTGAGTTTTGTTGAGAATAAGGATATAGGCATTTCTAGGTATGGGTAGTTTAGAACATAATTTTTACAGGCTTCTAGGGAGGCAAGTCGCGTTTGACGACGCTCTTGCAGCCCATCTACTCATACCTTAATTTACTAATGCCTATTTCTCATGCTGCGATTTATGCTAGCTAGACTTTAAGTCGATCTTTCTTTTAACACTAGCTTGAAATGTATATACTACTTGTGTTTGCTACCAGAAGCTTGCTTACGTCTATGCTTAAGTAGCTCGAGCGACTCACGGCGACTTTGCGTCGGTAGGTCTGAACTTATAGTAATTGTTTTTTGCTCATTAGCAGTAGAAGTTATGTATTTGGCTAAAGCACTTACAGTGGGATACTGTAGCATTTCCATTACTGAGATTTCACGTTGCAGAGTTTCTTGCAGAATACTACAAGCTTGTACCATCAGTAGGGAGTGTCCCCCCAAATCAAAAAAGTTACTATATCGTCCTATCTTCTCTACCTCCAAAACTTCCTGCCAGGCTGCTGTAATTGCCTGTTCGACTTTATCTGTCGGAGCAATAAATTGATTAAATTCATCATCCATAGACTTTTGAGGTATTGGCAAAGACTTTAAATTAACCTTGCCATTAAGAGTCAAAGGTAGATTTTCTAAATAAACAAAAGCCTGCGGTATCATATAGGATGATAATCGTTTCTCTAAGAAAGTTTGTAGCTGTTCACTTGTCAATTTTTGCTTTGACTTAGTTGTGTAATAGGCAACGAGTAGTTTATCGTCCTTAGCAGTTTCTCGGGCTAATACTACAACCTTTTGCACATCGAGATGTAACAACAAAGATTTTTCGATCTCTTCCAGTTCAATCCGAAATCCTCTAATGTTGACTTGGCGATCAATTCGACCGATAAAGTCAATTTGCCCATCTGGTCGATAACGTGCTAAATCTCCTGTTTTGTACAACCTAGAACCAGATGTTTCGCCAAAAGGATCGGGAATAAATCGTTCTGCTGTTAAACTTGGCTGATTCAAGTAGCCGCGAGCTAGACTGACTCCACCGATGTAAATTTCCCCTGCTACTCCAACTGGCACAGGCTTTAGTCGTTCATTTAGTAGATAAACCTGAGTGTTGGCGATTGGTTTTCCGATTGGCGGTTTTTGAGCGCAATTTTGTGTAGCAACTATTGATGCGCAAGTAGTAACAACCGTATTTTCTGTGGGACCGTAATGATTGACTAATTCAAATGGCAAAATTTCTGGCGGCGTATATTGCAGAACATCTCCGCCCGTCAATAGCTTACGCAAAGCTAAATCGTTTGAGCGAGTTTTAGAAAGTAACATTTCAGCTAAAGGTGTTGGCAAAAAACACACAGTTATGGATTTATCTCGCAGCCACTGCCAAAAAACATTAGCTAGACTGAAAGTATCTCTGGTGGGCAAATGCAAACTAGCTCCGATTGTAAGATAAGGCCAAATTTCCCATACAGATGCATCAAAAGATAGGCTAGCTAACTGGCTAGCGCGATCTGATGCGGTAATAGTATAAGCTTGTTGATGCCAGTTCACTAAATTAGCTAATGCATGATGAGAAATTGCGACTCCCTTAGGGCGACCTGTAGATCCCGATGTATGTATAACATAAGCTAAATTAGCTATGGTAGCTGTACTTACTAGGTTTATGAGATTCTCGTGTTCTTGTACCAACCACTCGTCGCTATCTAAATTAACAATAGAAACGCGATCTGTTGGTAATTGCTTGATTAATTTTTCATGAGTAAGCAGTATCGAAGCTTGAGAATTCTCTAATACCAAATCCTGTTGTCAAAACCAACTTATAGATTATCCGCTAAAACCTTTTTGTAGATGGACTTTACCTGTATATCAGACTAAAAAACAAAGGGGGTATGAGAATCGGATTTCGTATAACATGAAAGCCAAACGATCTTGAGGATAGCTAGGATCTAATGGTACATAAGCTCCACCTGCTTTCAAAATAGCTAGTAGACCAACGATCATCTCCAATGAACGCTCTACACAAATAGCGACCAAAACTTCAGATGTGACACCCATACTTTGCAAATATTGCGCTAATTTATTTGACCTTGCATTTAGTTCGCCGTATGTCAAAGATTGGTTACCATAAGTCACCGCCAGTCGGTTTGGGAAACTTGTTGCTTGCTCCTCAAAAAGATGATGAACGCATTTATCAGACGCATACTTGGTAGCTGTCTGATTTGAAGTAACTATTAGCTGCTGCCACTCCTTATCGCTGAGAATGTTCAACTGATAGATAAGAGCATCAGGGTGTAAGACAACATCAGTTAATAGAGCTTGAAATTGCTCTGCTATTTGGTGAATATATTTGGATTCAAAGTATTTTGGCTCGTAGTGAAAACCCAGGCTCAAATTATCACCTTTGAGTGTGCAAACAAGCTTTAACTTAGCTAATTCTATACAAGCATTTACTTGTGTCAAGGAAAATACTGTATTTCCGTCCTCACTTGCTGGTTGAGCTGGCAATTTTATAAACTCGAAACTATAAGGAAAACAAAATGGTTCTGAATCGGGGATATTCAACTGTTTCCAGTCAAAATATTCTTGCCATTTACGAGCCTCTTTTGTAGCGGCATTAACTTGATTGACAATTTCTCGAAAAGAGGTTTGATCTGTGAATTGAGCAGATACAGGTAGATATTTGGTTAGTAAGCCAAAAACATTTTTTAATTCGTCTAACTGACGGTTCTCAAAAGCTACTCCAACAATCAAATGTGGCTGTTTTGTTAAATGCCAACACAAAACTAGCCAACTCGCTAACAAAAGATTCTGTAAACCTAGATCGTCATTCTGACTGAGCAGTTTTAATGCTTTAACTTGCCGGGATTTAAGCTCAAGAGTAATAAATTGAGGTTCAAAATAGGAGCGGTCGCTCTTATAACGCTCATAAGGAAGCTTCAAAGCATTCAGCGAGCTAACATTTTGCTTTTGCCAATAGGCTCTAGCTAGATGCACGTCCTCAGAAAGCGAAAGTTCGTTTTGCCATGCAGCTACATCAGCATAATGCATAACTTCTAGAGTATTCTTTTGTTCTGAATCAGAATAGATTGAGGTTAACTCTCGTACAAAATTCTTGAGAGTAGCTATATCTCCACAAATAGAAGGTAAGCTCAACAATAACATATGTTGATTTTGGCTCAAAGACAATAAAGCAATTCGCAGCAATGGAGCTTGATGCCCAAGAACAGGTTTTTGCCTGTGCTCGCGTAAAATATCTGTAATAAAATCTTCTAGTTGTCTATATTGTTTGCAATGTTCTGTCGCAAATTCATCAATTAAGACTTCACAAGCGTCAACAATGACCTGAGACCAATTTTGTTCCGAGTCACCGAAAACTTGAAAAGATGTACGGAGAATTTCATGTTTTTGAACAATAAGATTGAGGCATTTATCTAGTTTCTGCTTACATATAGAACCTTTGATAGTTACAACGCCTTGTACCCAAAATGGTTGTCCTTCTAAAGACTTTTGTAACGCTATAAGACGTTGCTGCTGAGGAGAACACTGAAAACCAGAAGTCATAACTAAAGTTCCTTTGTTGATAAAAATTGAGTGTGATTTAATAGAAAACAAACTTTAAACAATGTATAGAGATTTCGACCTCTAATAATGATTAAATCCTTAAGCCTTCCAGTAATGAAGAGTTCACCATCGTCAAGCAGAAAACCTAAATCTCCTGTTCGTAGAAAAGGACCTTCTCCAGTATCTGTCAAATATGCTCCAAATATTTCCTTAGTTTCTTGCGCTCTATTCCAGTAACCTTTACCTACGCTAGGTCCTGACACCCATACCTCTCCAATTGCATTAGAAACACAGCGAGTCAATGTGTTAGTGTCAACAATTGCGATTTGCTGGTCTGAAATGCTTTTGCCGCAGCTCACTAAAGCGCGCATAGAGTTTGCTGAAGTGGCTATTTTATGTTCTTCTAAAGCCTTAGTATTAAATTTCTTAATTTCAGGTTGAGCTTTTTTGAACATTTTACCTGAAACAATAAGAGTTGCTTCGGCAAGCCCATAGCAGGGATAAAATGCGTCTAAACGAAATCCACAAGAACCAAAAGAATCAGCAAAACGCTCTAGAGTAGAAGCACGGACTGGTTCGGCTCCATTAAAAGCGACAGTCCAAGATGAAAGATCTAAGGTTGCTTTTTGCTCTGGCGTAATTTTCTGAATACACAGTTCATAAGCAAAGTTAGGACCTCCGCTAGTTGTAGCTCGATAATGAGAAATAGCTTTTAGCCATCGATAGGGTCGCTGTAGAAATGCTACAGGAGACATCAAGATACAGGGAAAGCCGCCGTATAAAGGCTGCAAGATCGATCCAATCAAACCCATATCATGATAAGTAGGAAGCCATGAGACTACTTTACTGTCAGACGAATGTTCCATATAGGAATAAGTCGCTGCCGCATTATGCAGCAAATTTGCATGGCTGAGCATCACTCCTTTGGGCGAACTCGTAGAACCTGAAGTGTATTGAAGAAAAGCCAGAGAATCTGGTTTGATGTTGGGGGGTTTCCAATCGTCTTCAAGGCTCTGACTGATATTGTCTGTTGCTAGCCAACGAAGCTTTTGAGAGTTATCGATCTTTTTCAATAAGGATTGAAGTTGAAACAGTTTGGTAGATGTAGTCAAAACCGTGGCAGCCTGAGAATCTGCCACAATCGTTTCAATACGAGAAGTGTTGCGATGGTTGTGCGGAGGGTAGGCAGGAACAGCAGTCACTCCTGCGTACAAACATCCAAAGAATGCTGTAATATAGTCGATACCTGGAGGATAGAGTAACACAGCTCTTCCCTGATTCGCTTTCACTGACTGTAAATAGACACTGATTGCTCGACTTTTTCGCTCGAATTGTTCGTAAGTTAAAATTTGCTCTGAGTTCTCACCATCATCAAGAAATATTAGTGCTGTTTGATGAGGTTGTGATTCAGCTTGGGAACGCAACATATCAACTAGATTAGAAAATTGATAATGACTTGATAAAACTTTTTGTTTCATTTTTATTTGTTGGCAGAATAAATCGTGTTGCTGAATATTTGAGAGAGCATCTAAAAAGTTATCTCGTTTATACTTAACGTCTGATGTGAATTAAATATTTAGGAAGGGGTAATAGCTTGGAAAGTTTGAATGTCAATTCCAAACTGACGGCGGAGAAGAAGGCGCAAAGTATGAGAGGCGATTTTGGCTGACATGTGAGTGACAAAACCGATTACAGTCTTGTTCAACAGCCGTTCTAGATTACGACCAGTGTTTTGAATTTCATGAAAAACTCCCTCAATTCGCTGTCTGATTCGACGTCTATGCTATTCATGAGGAGGGATATTTGATGATAAGTGTGGTAACTTTCATCTTCTGTCTTTTCCTCACTTTTTCCTAATTCACATCAGATGTATTATATAAATCAGCAGCTGTACAGGGGTTAGGCTACATTACACGATAATGAGTAATAAAGAACATCCAGACCGAACATGTGTATTGGTTTTTCATAATGCAAACCTACCTTCTCTATAACTCTTCTTGAAGCTTGATTTTCTGGCAATACCATCGCAATAACTTTTTCGAGAGCAGCCACGTTAAACCCATATGATATTGATGCTTTTGCCGCTTGGGTTGCAATTCCTTTCCCCCAATACGGTTTAGCTAAACCGTAAAGAATCTCAACTTCATCTAATTCATTAAGATAGCGAAGACCGCAATAGCCAAGCATCTCAGATGAAGTATTTTTTTCGATAGCCCATATTCCATATTGTTTCGCTTTCCAGTGATAGATAAAAGATGTAAGAGATTTTTCTACGTCTGCTTTGGGTATCGGAAGACCACGACTTGGTAAAAAGCGGGTCACTTCTGCATCAGCCCAAATCGCTGCGAGAGTATCTAAATCAGAAACATGAAGTGGTCGCATTGTATAGCCATCAATTTGTAAAATTGTTTCCTTAACTGAATATACCATAATTTTTTATTGATTGGACTCTGATACTGACTTGCAAAAATATTAATCTTTATAAAAATATTTTTAAATCTAATATTAAAAATCTTAATATAGGAGGCATTGGTAATCTAAGATATGGTTTTCAGGAAATGCGAGTGCTAATCAAATAATCAATCATGTTAAATGTTAATGCAGTGTCCTGAATGCAAATCTACTCGCATAAACAAAAATGGGCGGGCGTTGCATAATTCGTTTGCTAGTTCACTATAAATTCTAGGATATTCCCTTCTGTTATAGATTCATATTTTAATTCAGAAACGATACATAATAAACGCAATAATAGCATTACGCATTTACCAATGCCTCATATCACAATTATGCAACGCCAAAATTAGAAATTTTCTAATTTTGACTGCGTTGTACACTTTGCCAAAAAGTAACAATATCCTGACATCTGTTCAAATCTGGTTCCGCTATAAAACACTGACAATTAAGGTTTTCAGCAATTATCAACATCTCAGGATAGGGAAGAAAAGAAAAAAGCACTTCTTCTCCCGATTCAGTACAGAGCTCAATACTTCTTTGAACAATATTTCTCAAAGTTACCAAATCCAAATCTTGAAATACAGAGTGAAACACTAAGGTTGATTTCGCTTGGACAGGAAATAGAGCTTCCTTTGACCATGATTGAGAGTCAGGAAAGCCAATATTCAAAGAAACTGTCTCTGGTAGTTGTTCACGAAATTCAGTATCTTGAGCAGAACCACAATAAAGCAAATGTCTGCCCAGATTCCAAAATTTAGCTTCGGGTTTTGGCTTGGAAATTATACCAACGATTTGTTGTTTTTCTGAAGAATTTGGTTTAAAAGTTTCAAATAGGGTAGATGCTGAGTTTGCAGTGACATCAATAGTAGTGATAGCTTCTTGTTTTTCTGTAGAACTATCATCATTTTGACGTTGACTATATTCCTTTTTTAGACGTTTAGCTTCGGCAAAAGAAACTGGCTTTCCTACTTTTGCCATCTCTACAATTTCAGCACGTAGTTGTTCTGGCATACTTGGCGCAGATAACAAATAAAGAACAGAGACATTAATTCCAACATCGACAATTTGCTCTTTTTGTTCGCCAAAAGTTTCCCAAACACGCATAAAATGCAAAACAGTTGAATAATGGCATTTAATCTCATTCTCAACCCATGCCATGAATTCTCCATGTTTAAGTCTTTGTTTTACTCTATGCAATCTTTCTCCTGTTTCTATTATTCCCTCAACAGTTCGCTTCATAAGAGACTTAATCTCTTTAGTTTCTTGAAGCAAAAACTCAGCAGTCGAGCGATCTAAAGATGCGTAATTAAATGCTGAAAGCTCTGAATTACCTATAAATGAGTTGACTGCATTTTTGAGCTTGTTTTTGTTGAGAGGTTTAGAAATAGAGTCAATAAGCCAATCATATTTATCTCTAATTTGCTTTAGTTCGCGATCGCTTTTATGCGCTGAGATTAAAATTCCTTTTGTATTATTATTTTCTCGATCAATTTCTTCAACTAATTTATCTCCTTGAAGATCGGGAAGAATTATATCAATGAAAGCAAAAGTTTTTCTTCCCTGCTTATTATTGTCATTAATAATTTTTAATCCTTGCTTACCCGAACTAGCCAACTCCAATTGGAAAAGGTCTTTTTTAGTTTCTGCCTTTAAAGATTCAGCAAATGCTTCTTGGAATTCAGTTTCGTCATCAATCAATAGAACACAAGGGAGATTTTTCATAAGAACTAACAAATATCAAGTATGCTACTTAAAAATAATATAAATGCTGAATTGTGCTTTAGATTACATTTTATATGATAGTAAAAATTGCGATAATTAGACAATACGTAGTAAAGACGTTAATCGTGATCGGCGAAGCCACTGTTCTTTGGGCGATCGCCTTGACAATAGAGCCATCTAGTATAGTCGTCGCTCAGCAAACTATCAATGTAGAAGATGCCAGCACATCAGCTACGATCGAGAAAATTCAAGTACAAGGATACACTATTTTTTCAGCTCGGGAAATAGAAGAAATAATCAAGCCTTATCGCGGAAGACAGCTTGATTTCGAGCGATTAAGAAATATTACCGAAGCTATTACCGAACTATACGTATCCAGAGGTTACATAACTTCAGGAGCATATTTACCCGAACAAGAAATTGTTGACGGTAGGATTGACATACGAGTAGTAGAGGGGCAACTAGAAGATATTAAAATCGAAGGTCTGAAAAATCTTCAGGCAAAATATGTACGCTCTTTTATAAGTTCGACGGAGACATCAGAGATATCCAATCCTGAGTTAGAACAATCTCCTTTAAATATCAAAGATCTAGAAGAAGAATTAAATTTATTAAAGCGCGACCCTTCTATTGAAAATATAGAAGCTGAGTTAGTTCGAGGTACTGCACCAAATCTTAGTGTTCTTTTAATAGAAGTAGAAGAAACATCTCCTTACGAAGCTAAATTAAGTTTTGACAACTATCGTTCTCCCAGCGTGGGTGAATTTCAAGGGACAGTTCAAACTGGATATCGAAATTTAATCGGCGTTAGCGATCGCGCTTTTGCTCAATATAACTTAACAGAAGGATTTAGAACAATTTACTCTGGGTGGCGTAGGTACGGTTCGTGGATATCGTCAAAATCAGGAGGTAGGAGATAATGCCGTTGTAGGAACAATCGAGATTTACGTTCCTTTGGCTGGCGATCGCATCAGTGACAGTAAATTAAACTTAATTCCCTTTTTTGACGGCGGAACAGTTTGGAACAACAATAGCGACGAATCTGAAGCTCTGGCTGCTTTGGGTATAGGGTTGGATTGGCAATTCAAAGAGTTTTTATCCATAAGAATTGATTGGGGTCTTCCTTTGGTAAATACTAGCAATCGCGGTGATTCGCTACAGGATAATGGTTTTTCTTTTTCGTTTCAAGTACAGCCTTTTTAAATTCTGGCATTGTAGAAATAGTTTTTGTGCCCATAAATTACTTTTTAACTTTGTGAGCGGGAAGTCCCCCGATTTATCGGAGGGATGAAAGCGAACTTGGCGGTTTAGACATAAAATCTTCATATAGTAACAGTTCCAAGCGTAGTAGAATACCTTTGTACGTAAAATCTAGCTATAAATTGCTGTAACTTCGTACAAATAGCGCACCTAGACAATTTGGAATATGGGGTTCGTCAAGAGAGTCTTGTCGGTAAAATCAAGAGCGTATATAGATGTATGAGTATTCTCTAATACGTTAGTACCCAGGGACTCTGGGGGAAAGAAATTGACGAGCGACCCCGCGTC
>JAAUYH010187489.1_pt1 | contig 25044 bp, 18 predicted proteins | sample 7278061 | NCBI WGS metagenome assembly JAAUYH01 (sample SAMN14350203, study PRJNA611818) | marine sediment metagenome | isolation source: surface marine sediment (0.6m) | place: French Polynesia: Moorea | collected 2018-08 | reverse complement strand
GACCCATGGCTGGAAATGCACAGTTTGGTCTGCTATATATCGCCGCTCTCACATTTGCATTCGCAGATCAAACTGAGGTTAGCGCCATGAAAGCCACTGCTAATCATCCCCATTATCGTCCCTCTACAATCACATGCGCTTGTGGCGCTGAGTATCAGACTTTCTCGACCCGCGGTGATTTCACCGTGGACATCTGCTCTAATTGCCATCCCTTCTTCACTGGCAAGCAGAAATTGGTCGACACTGCCGGCCGTATTGATCGCTTCAATCGGAAGTACGGACGCAAAATCAAAAAAGACGAGGAGTAGCCCCTGCGAATCGCGGCCCAGCTACTTTGTTCGCCCAGTCCGCACGTTACCTACTTGAGGTGCTGCCATGAGTATGTTCGACGATCAGACATTCATAGATAAAATGACGGTTGTCGAACGGCGCTTCGACGAGGTGTCTGCACTGTTGGGCCAGAATGACATTGCCGCGAATCCTGACGAGTTTACTAAACTCTCCAAGGAGTACGCCGATTTGGGCAAGCTGGTAGGCGCCTGGCGCGGCTACCGGCAACTCCTGGCCGAAGCCAAAGATGCGGAAGCGCTATTGACGTCTGAAAAAGACACCGAGATGCGCGACCTAGCTCGTGAGGAGTTGCGAGAGCTGGAGCAACGGCGCAATGACAAGGAGCAAGAGATCAAAATCCTGCTTCTGCCCAAAGATCCGAACGACGCTAAAAACACCATGCTGGAAATTCGAGCCGGCACAGGCGGAGATGAGGCTGCTCTTTTTGCTGGCGATCTATTCCGCATGTACTCGCGTTTTGCCGAGCGCCAGGGCTGGAAGACCGAGATGATGGGCGTCTCCGAAGGCGCGGCCGGCGGCGTGAAAGAGGTGATCGTTCTTATCACCGGACAAAACGTCTACTCGCGACTCAAGTATGAATCGGGTGTGCACCGAGTTCAGCGGGTGCCCGCGACGGAGTCCCAGGGGCGCGTGCACACATCCGCGGCCACCGTGGCGGTGATGCCGGAGGCCGAGGACATCGATCTCAAGATCGACGATAAGGATTTGCGCATCGATAACTACCGATCCTCTGGGCCGGGCGGACAGTCAGTCAATACAACGGACTCTGCTGTGCGTATTACGCACATCCCCTCCGGCTTGGTCGTCACCTGCCAAGACGAAAAGTCGCAGCATAAGAACAAGGCCAAAGCCATGCGCATTTTGCGCTCGCGTCTGCTCGATCTCGAAATTGCCAAGAAAGAGGCTGAGGAACGCGATCAGCGGCGGGCGTTGGTCAAAAGTGGCGACCGCTCGGAAAAAATTCGCACCTATAACTTCCCCCAAGATCGAATGACTGATCACCGCATCAACCTGACCCGCCACAATTTATCCGGGGTCCTCGATGGTGACTTGCAGGACATGATCGACGCTTTGCGGGCCCACTATCAGGCGCAAGCACTCAAAGAGCAGCAGGGGCTTTAGTACGCCACCTGAAGTGTGCGCTCGCGGCGCGCGGTCAGGGCGTTCGGTTTGGGAACGGTTAGCGAGAGAGCAGCTGGTCGAGTTCGGCCGCTAGCTTTTTCTCATCACCGCTGCGATAGCCGGCGTGAAGGTGGCGAATGATGCCGCGTTTGTCGATGACGTAGGTACTCGGCATGGTCGGCGGGCTATAGCTTTGCACAGTGGAGCCATCTTGTTCGTACACCGCCCGCATAGCGCTTAGGCTGGCCTTCTTCATAAACTCTTTGCCCTTGCCGAGATCCTGGTCGATGTTGAAGGCTAAGAACACGACGTTTTTATTCTGATACCGCTTTGCCAGAGACTCCCAAGCCGGGAGCTCCTTCTTACATGGCTTGCACCAGCTGGCGCCAAAGGTCACTACGACGATTTTGTTGCGGTAAGAACGGAGCTTGACCCGCCGTCCGCGTTCGTCTTTAGCATTGACGAACTCTGAGGCCCGATCTCCGACTTCAGCATCGGCGTTGACCAATGCCGGGGAAAACACACATATCGCGGCCGCTGCAAGTACGAGGGCCACCATTCGCAGTCGATGACTATTTGCATTCATTGGCAGTGTCGACGATAGCAAGAGCTATCGATTCACTGCCACCTCTTCTTCGATCCAAAGTCTCACATACTTTGGATGATACGGGCCCTCGTACATGCGTCCATTGATATAGGTGGTCGGCGTACCATGGACGCCGGCTTTGTTTCCCTCTGCCAGATCCTTTTCCACTTGTGGCAGTGCCGACACGAAGTCGGCCTCGAACCTGGCGATATCAAGGCCAATGGCTTTGGCGTATTCGATGAGTTCCGGTTTGCGATGATTTGGCGCACGAGCGAATAGAACGTGATCCATCTCTTTGAACTTGCCCTGTTTGTGGGCGGCAAGCGCAGCTTGTGCTGCACCCTTGGAGTGGACGTGGGCCGAGAGCGGGAACTGCTTGTAGTAGACCACAGCCTCGTTGGGGAAATGGCTCATCGCTTCGCGTAAGATCGGAGCGAAGAGCTTACAGCTGGGGCAACCATAGTCGTAGAATTCGACCACGGACACCGGAGCGTCTACTGGGCCGCTGTGGGGGACACTGGCACTCAATTGAAAGGTCTGCCGCGCGGCCTCCTTGTAGCGACGATTGTAGAATTCCTTGGCGTCGCCGTCGCTGACCTCGTCCGACAACATCTCGAGCAAGTAGCGCACGGCAAACGGAGCCCGTTTGCATGAGCTATCCTTCGTGATGCTCGTGCGCAGACTATGGGCCTTACCACACGGCGATGGCAGACTTTCGATCAGTTGATAGAAGCGCGCGATCTTTTCTTGGTCCAGTTTGCCCAATTCCAATCCCGGGATTGGCGTGGGAGCTTTGTCCGATGCCGGCTCGGGGGTGTCGGCGCCTGTCGCCGGTTTTGGGGCTGCCGGGGGTTGCGGCGAGGTCGTCGCGCTGGCACCGGCGGCGGTAGAGGCCGGCGTAGGTTTTGCTGTATCCGAGCCTTGCGTCTGCTCCACCTTCTCCACCTTATCTATGGCGGCGACAACGGCGCTCGCCTCTCCGGTGTTGGCCGTCGAGTTTTTGCTACACGCGACTGCCGTGACGGCGATAAGGGATATTGTCAAAATCGTTGGTGAAACCAACTTTTTCCCGCACTTGGCCAATAATGTAGTCACGCCCAGGTTTTAGTGCACTCCCCGCGTGGTGGCAAGCGTAAGCAAGCGCGCTGTCGCCAGCCAAGGTTGGGTTGACGAACGGTCGACAACACTGCTACAACAAAAATGAATGAAGATTCATTCAGCCACATCGTCTCGTTCCTCAAACGACAAGCGCGAACGCATCTTGGACGCCGCTGAGAGAGTATTTGCCCGCAGTGGCTTCTTTCAGGCCCGGGTCTCCGAGATCGCCCGCGATGCGGGAGTGGCTGATGGTACCATTTATCTCTATTTCAAGAGCAAAGATGACCTGCTAATTTCGCTCTTTGAATCGCGGATGGAGCGCGTCAATTCGCGTATGCGCGATGCGATTGCGGGGCTGACGTCTCCGACCGAGAAATTGTCGGCGATTGTCCATACCCATCTGGGGTTGGTCAAGACCAGTCCGCAACTCGCCGAGGTGCTCACCGTCGAACTCAGGCAGAGCAGCAAATTCATGAAGGAATACGCCAACGCCCGCTTTGGCGAATTCCTCAAACTGATCGCCGCAGTGATTGTCGAAGGCCAAGAGGCAGGTGAGTTTGTCAATACCATACCGGCCCAACACGCGGCTCGTATGGTCTTCGGCATCATTGACGAAATGGCGCTGGCATGGTTACTCGGTCGCGGTGAGAGCTTTGATGTCGATGCCGTATCCGACTGGGTGGTCACGATGCTGGTCGATGGATTGCGACCACGTCCAAAAGCGAAAGTAGAAGCGAAAGCAGAAGCAGATGCCGGGGCAGACGCCAAAGCAGATGCTAAAACCGATACCGAAACCAACCAGGGCGGAGGCACGTAGGACGCTGCTGCACGCGCAAATGCAGCGTCGGCCATTGTCCCTAAGGACTGAACTCGCACAGGAAACAGGGGCGCTCTCCCCGGGGTGCCGGGCCCGCCGCCCAGGCATTGGGAAAATCGCCCACAAACACAGGAGTATCCCGTGAAAATCCTCGTCTCTGTCAAAAGGGTTCCAGACCCGGAGTTAAAGACCAAAATTCAAGACGGCGCCATCGATCTGAGTAATGCGACTTGGGTCGTGAATCCCTTCGATGAATACGCAGTCGAAACCGCGTTGCGTCTGGTGGAAAATGCCGATGACGGATCTCGTGACGGCGAAGTCGTCGCGGTGACTTTGGGTCCCGACGACGCAGCCCAGCAATTGCGCAATGCGCTGGCAATGGGGGCCGATCGGGCGATTCGCGTCGACGCCCAAGATGCCGAGCTCGACGCCCGCATCGTGGCCGAAACCATGGCCGCCGTGATCGAAGAGGAAAAGCCCGATATCGTCGTCATGGGCAAACAGGCCGTGGACGGTGATGCAAATCAAGTAGGGCAGATGTTGGCGGCCAAACTCAAATGGCCCCAGGCCACGTTTGCGGCGAGTATTGAACTAGCAGAGGACAAAAAGAGTGTGACCGTAGGGCGCGAAGTCGATGCCGGGGTCGAGTTCAAGAAGATTCCTCTTCCCGGGGTCGTGACCGTCGATTTGCGCATTGTCGCGCCCAAGAGCGTGGTCAATCACGTCACTCCCGACAGCCATGCCTATCAGGACGGACCTCGCTATGCCTCGCTCAAAGGCATCATGCGGGCCAAGAAAAAGCCCATGGCGGTCAAGTCCCTGTCCGACTACGGCGTGAGCCTATCGCCGGCGCTCAAAGAGCTGGGAGTTGAACTGCCGCCAGCGCGGGCCGCGGGGCAACTTGTCGAATCTGTGCCGGACCTGATCAAAAAACTGCAAGAAGAAGCCAAGGCGCTGTAATCCGTCGCCTGTACGGACAAGCCAAATGCCATAGGAGAAATGAACATGGGAAATGTATTGGCCTACTGTGAGGTAAGCGGCGACAGCTTGCGCTCGAGCGCCCTTGCGAATTTGAGCTTTGCCCGCCAGGCAGCTGAAAAGCATGGCGGTGATGTGATCATCGTTTTGGTGGGGAATGGGGCGTCTGCGGCCGGTGCCGACGCGGCGCGTTACGCGAAAAAAGTCATTACTGTGGATGACGAGGCACTCGCAGCATACATGGCCGAGAGCTACGCGCCCATCGTCGCCCGACTAGTCGGGGAGAACGATGCCAGTGTGCTTTGTGCAACGGCTACTGCCATCGGCAAGGATCTGTTGCCGCGGGTGGCGTACCTGGTCGAGGCGAGTATGGCCTCGGACATTGCAGGGATCGAGGGCGGTTCGCAATTCAAGCGGCCAGTCTTGGCCGGCAATGCCTTTAGCACCATCGAGTTGAACACTGATATCGTCTGCGTCACCGTGCGCCAGAGTGAATTCGATGCTGCTGAACCGCTCGATTCCGCGGGCGAGGTCGTGAGTGCCCCTGCGGGCGACATCGATACCCTCGGCGCGGAAGTCGTCCGGGTCGAGAGCAGCAAGAGCGATCGCCCCGATCTGAACGATGCCGACGTCGTGGTTGCCGGCGGTCGCGGGATGAAGAGCGGCGACAACTTCAAGGTCCTCGAAGAGCTGGCCGATCTTTTCAATGCCGCCATGGGGGCCTCCAGGGCTGCCACGGATGCCGGAATGGTGCCAGCCGATTGGCAGGTGGGTCAGACCGGCAAGATCGTAGCGCCGAATCTGTACTTTGCGGTGGCGATTTCCGGTGCCATTCAGCACTTGGCCGGCATGAAAGGGTCTAAGACCATCGTCGCCATCAACAAAGACCCCGAGGCGCCGATCTTCCAAGTCGCCGATTACGGTCTTGTGGCCACGTGGGAAAAAGCTCTGCCGGAACTCATTGAAGAGGTCAAGAAAGTCAAATCAGCTGGCTAATGCTGCCTGACGCCAGTGCCTGACGCCAATGTCTAATGATCGACGACAGTAGAATTATTGCTGATTCGTCGGTTTTGTCTGCCGTTTTCCGATTACCGTCTCGCAGATGAGGTGGCCGCCGTATACTGCCAGCCGCCGTGATGGTTGACGAAATGCAGGAACGCGGCGACGACGAGGGCGTGGGTGATGGTCTGCTGCTGGATCATCGCAGCGATGTCAGCGAGCGGATGGTGCTCGACCTCCAATACCTCTCCGGGGTCGAGGGCGAGCTCGCCCGCCCGATAGGCATCGACGGCCAGCCAGGTAAAGCATCGGTTGGTCTGTAGCGCGGGGTTGGGCTCGACCACACCGAGTTCGAGCCACTCATCGGCGGCGAATCCGGTTTCTTCGCGCAATTCTCGGGCTGCCGCGGCGCTGTGGTGCTCGCCGGGATCGACCATCCCGCCTGGGATCTCCAATGTCTGTCGCCCGACACCGTGTCGGTGCTGGCGCACCATGACCACGTGCATGTCGGCGGTCAGGGCAATGATGTTGACCCAATCGGGCGCACGGATGATGCTGAAATCGCGTGTTTCACCAGTGACGGGATGCGCGGCTGCAATGCGGCGGGTTTCGAACACGCGGTAGTCACCGCCGGGGCGTTCGTCGAGCACTTTCCAAGATAGTGATGGCGAATGGTTTCGGTCGTGGTCACGCAAGGTCGATCTACCAATCTGTGAATCTGCGTCGTGCGATACGCTAATCCGTATGCGGATTCTCTACTGTAGCACAGCATTCTTGCCCTTCACGGACATGATTGCATCGCGACTATCGGGCGAGGACAGCGTGCACATCTGGGACGGCACCATGAGCCTGCAACAAGCAGTGCGCGATGCCGAGGTCTTATTGCCGTCAAATGCCCCGATTGATGCCGCGGTGATGGAGGCCGCGACAAAGTTGCTGCTGATTCAGCAGCCTGCGGCTGGGGTAGATAGTATAGACAGAGAAGCAGTTCGAGAGCGGGGTATCCCACTTTGCAACGCGCCGGGCGGCAACCACATCTCAGTTGCCGAAGGGGCATTGTTGCTGATGCTAGCTCTCGCACGACAGCTCCCCCGTGCCTTTCGCAGTTTTCGCGAGCGCCGCATCGGCGTGCCCTTTGGCACCGAGCTATGCGGCCGTATTGTGGGCATCATTGGCTCTGGCCATAGTGGTAACGCGCTGGCTGAACGCGTGCGCGCGCTGGGCATGACGGCAATGCTGACCAACTCATCGAGTACGGCTAGTGAGTTTCGCGAACTATTGGCGTTGGCTGATATCGTGAGTCTTCACTGTCCGCTCACCGAACGGACGCGTGGACTCATCAATGCTGAGGCTGTGGCCCTCATGAAACCGGGAGCGCTGCTGATTAACTGTGCCCGCGGTCCCATTCTCGACCGCGAAGCGGTCACTGCGGCCCTCGATAGTGGGCATCTCGGAGGTCTCGGTTTGGATACTTATTGGCAAGAGCCATGGGATCCCGACGATGCACTTTATGCACGTGATGATGTGGTGGCACTGCCCCATATCGCCGGCTGCACCACGCAGTCGGTGGGGCGTATTGCCGACATGGTGTGCGACAATATCAACCGGCTGCGCAAAGGTTTGCCGCTTCGGCACCGCCTCGTGTAAACGTTCGATGTAACGACGAGCCGTCAAGGGCGTAGCACGCAACAATGGGAGCGACACGTTGTCGCAGACATGCATCGAAACTGGCGATCGCGACATCCTACCTAGTGCCGGCGATTGCTGTGCACCACGAATTATGAGTACAGTGCGAATCTAACCCAGATCGTATGGGTCAAGTTAGGAGATATCTGTGAGCTGGCTGAGTAGTTACGCGAAATCGTCCGTCGGGGCCAAACACATCATGGCCGTGAGCGGCTTAGCGCTATCCCTATTTGTCCTCATCCACATGCTGGGCAACTTCACCGTATTCGCCGGACAAGACGCGATGAATTCCTACGCGCAGGCGATCAAGAGCACCCCACCGCTGCTTTGGGGGGCCAGGCTCGGATTGCTTTTCTTGGTAATTATCCATATCTCGTCTGCGCTGCGCCTCGTCGCCCTCAACCGTGCTGCGCGACCAGTCAAATACCATGTGTTTACGCCCAAACGCACCACAGTTTTTGCCCGCATCATGCCCCTGAGCGGTATGGTCCTGCTGGCTTTCATTCTATTCCACCTGGCCCACTTCACCGTGGGACTCACCCACCCCGAAGCGTTCAGCCTGCAGGAGACGCTGGCCGATGGCACCACGCGCCACGACGTATACAGCATGGTGGTAACCAGCTTTCAAAGCCCCATTGTGTCGCTTTCGTATATCGTTGCGATGGTGCTCCTCTGCATGCATTTAGCCCATGGCATCTCCAGTATGTTCCAATCGCTGGGGCTCAACCATCCCAAGTACAACGGCATTTTCGCCAAAGCAGGTCCCGTTTTGGCTACTATTATATTTTTGGGCAATTGCGCCATTCCCCTGTCCATCCTCGCCGGCATTATCACCCTACCCGGAGCCTGAACAGTTATGAATCTGGACGCCAGAATTCCCACCGGTCCCATTGAGGATAAGTGGGACCAATGCAAATTCGACATGCAGTTGGTCAACCCGGCCAACAAGCGCAAATTCGACCTCATCGTTGTCGGTTCCGGACTCGCGGGCGGCGCCGCAGCTGCGACGCTGGCCGAGCTCGGCTACAATGGGGCCTGCTTCTGCTACCAAGATTCGCCGCGCCGTGCTCATAGCATCGCGGCCCAGGGCGGCATCAACGCGGCCAAGAACTACCAGAACGATGGCGATAGCGTCTATCGGCTGTTCTACGACACGGTCAAGGGCGGTGATTTTCGCTCGCGCGAGGCCAACGTCCACCGCTTGGCCCAGGTGAGTGTAAACATCATCGACCAATGCGTATCGATGGGGGTTCCCTTCGCCCGCGAGTACGGTGGCACGTTGGCCAACCGCTCCTTTGGTGGTGCGCAGGTTTCGCGTACCTTCTACGCCGCGGGGCAGACGGGGCAGCAATTGCTCCTCGGTGTATACGCGGCTCTGAGCCGACAGATCGCGGCTGGCAAAGTCAAGATGTTCAACCGCACCGAGATGCTGGACTTGGTTGTCGTCGACGGCCGGGCGGCCGGCATCATCACCCGCAATATGGTGAACGGCAAAATCGAATCCTTCTCGGGCCATGCCGTTCTCTTGGCAACCGGCGGTTATGGCAACGTCTTTTTCCTCTCGACCAATGCCAAGGGCTGCAACGTCACCGCCGCTTATCGGGCGTATAAAAAGGGCGCAGGCTTTGCCAACCCTTGCTATACCCAGATTCATCCCACGTGCATTCCAGTGACGGGCAGTTATCAGTCCAAGCTGACGCTCATGTCGGAATCTCTGCGCAATGATGGCCGTGTTTGGGTGCCCAAAAAGGCCGAGCACTCGGCCATGTCGCCAGACCAGATTCCCGAAGATGCTCGCGATTACTATCTCGAGCGCAAATATCCCAGCTTCGGCAATCTCTCGCCGCGCGACATCGCTTCGCGCAGCGCCAAAGAAGTTTGCGACGATGGCCGCGGTGTGGGACCTGAAGTGGACGGGATGCGCCGCGGTGTATATCTCGATTTCCGCGATGCCATTAAGCGTCTCGGCGAAGACGCGATTCGAGGTCGCTACGGCAACCTCTTCCACATGTACCAGAAGATCACCAACGAAAACCCGTACAAGGTGCCGATGCGCATCTACCCCGCGGTTCACTACACCATGGGTGGATTGTGGGTCGACTATCATCTGCAGAGCAACATCCCGGGTCTATTCGTGCTCGGCGAGGCCAATTTCTCCGATCACGGTGCTAACCGCCTCGGTGCCAGTGCGCTCATGCAGGGATTGGCCGACGGCTACTTCGTTATCCCCTACACCCTGGGTAACTATCTGGCGTCGCAGCGTCCGCAAAAAGTCAGCACAGATCACGCCGAATTCCGCAAGGCCGAAGAGGACGTGAATGGCCGCATCAACAAACTCTTGAGCATCAACGGCTCGCGCACTGTGGACTCGTTCCACCGCGAATTGGGCCTGCTCATGTGGAACTACTGTGGCATGGCGCGCAATCGTCAAGGACTCGAAGAGGCGCTCAAGCGCATCCCTGAGCTCCGTGCCGAATTTTGGGAAAACGTGCGCGTTCTCGGCCAGCAGGACACGTTCAACCAGTCGCTTGAAAAAGCCGGCCGGGTGGCCGACTTCCTCGAATTCGGCGAAATCATGTGTAGGGATGCGCTCACGCGTGAAGAGAGTGCTGGGGGGCATTTCCGTGAAGAACATCAGACTGCCGAGGGTGAGGCCAAACGCGATGATGAAAACTTCGCTCATGCCGCAGTCTGGGAGTACATGGGCGAAGGCGTGCCAGCCAAGCGCAACGTAGAGCCCATGGTTTTCGAAAATGTCAAACTGGCAACAAGGAGCTACAAATAATGGATCTCACTCTCCATGTATGGCGCCAGCGCGGGCCCAACGATCCCGGACGGATGGTCCAGTACGAGGCCCCCAATATTAGCGAGCATATGTCCTTTCTCGAGATGCTCGACGTAGTCAACGAGGGGCTTATCGAGCGCGGGGAAGAGCCCATTGCCTTCGATAGCGATTGTCGCGAGGGCATTTGCGGCATGTGCTCGATGGTCATCAACGGCCGGCCCCACGGCCCCGAGGGCGGGACCACGGTTTGCCAGCTGCACATGCGCAGCTTCAAGAACGGCGATAACGTGTACATCGAGCCTTGGCGTGCCAATGCCTTCCCCGTCATTCGCGACCTGGCTGTCGATCGGGGGGCGTTTGACGAAATTATCCAGTCCGGTGGCTATATCAGCGCCAATTGCGGCTCGGCCCCCGACGCCAATGCTATGCCAGTGGCGAAACCGCAGGCTGACAAAGCGTTTGCCGCTGCCGCCTGCATAGGCTGTGGCGCATGTGTGGCCGCGTGCCCCAATAGCTCTGCCATGCTCTTTACCGCGGCGAAGCTATCTCATATGCACAATCTACCCCAGGGGCAGTCTGAGCGATTGCAGCGAACCAAGAACATGGTGAACACCATGGATGAAGCCGGCTTTGGTAACTGCACCAATCACTACGAGTGCGAGGCCGCTTGTCCCAAAGAGATCAATCGCGAGGTCATCGCTATGATGAACCGCGACTACGCCAAGGCGTCGTTGACTCTGCGGGACAGCTGAGTCAGAGATGTCTGCGGAGATGTCTTCGCAGATATCAGGGGCGAGAAGATTGAGAAGATCGGCTGCTTGAAGCCGGTCGTATAGACAATTGTCTATAGCTCAATGACGGCACTCAGCACCGCGTCATTTGCCAGCCACGCTCAGAGCGGCTGCAAAGGGCTGATTTGGCTGTCTCCATAGCGGGTACGGCGATTGCACAATGACGGGACATGCGAGACTTTCCCGGCATTCAGCCGTTTTTCTATCTTCTCTTGGCCATTATTGTTGCTGGCAGTGCCGCTGCATGCGGGCTCGAAGCCGATATGAATGATGCCGTCGACACAGGTTCCTACGGCACAGAAGAGCGCGCGATTATGTTTGGAACGGCCGCCGATGCCCCAGAGCACAAGGCGGTGGTGGCCCTGCACCAGCTCTTGCGTGGCGGCGCGGTGGTATCGACGGCGCCGTTTTGCTCCGGCACGCTGATCTCGCCCGACGTGGTGCTAACTGCGGCCCATTGTGTCGAGGTGGGCATCATCTGGCCTGTCTCACAAAAGCCCGAGAATCTCGGCATCTACGTCGGAGACGATCCGGCGGTGGATCTATTTGATCACCTCTATCAGGTACGCGATATCGTGGTTCATCCCGATTACGACGATCTCCAGCTAACAGATGATATAGCGCTGGTTATTTTGCAAGACCCCATCACCGAAGTTGAGCCCGTACCGCCGCTGCCGGCCATCATCGGCTTGGACGACAGTGACATCGGCATGGCCCTCAATTTCGCCGGCTTTGGTCTCGACGAGACCGGAGAGAGTGGCGTCAAATTACAGGCCAACGGAGTGCTCGGTGGTCTGGGGTGCTCGGTGTCGGGCTGTCCGGTGTCGGGCATTGCCGAGCGGCAGATTTCCTACAATCAGGACCAAGGGACTGGGGGGCCCTGTTTTGGCGATAGCGGCGGGCCGGCGTTTGTTGAACGTGGCGGCGCGATCTATGTAGCTGGGGTGACTTCCTACGGCGACGAAAACTGTGCCGTCTATGGTGTGAGTACCAAGGTGGATGCCTACGAGGACTTGTCCGGCGACTATCTACCCAGCGATGATGTGCCTCCCTCCGTGAGCTTTGCCGCGCTTAGCGACGGCGCAGAAGTCGCATCGTCATTTGATGTCGCCGCGATTGTTGAGGACGACATAGCGGTTGTACGCGTGGACCTCGTTATCGATGGTGTACTCAATGCGACGCTTATGGAGCCGCCGTGGCAATTTTCCCTATCAGGTCTGGCTGCAGGCCAGCACACCATCGAAATTGCCGCCTACGACGCCGACAATCGCACCAGCCAGCAAGTGGAGGTCACCGCAATTGCCAGCGACAGCGGTGGCGGTTGCCAAATCGGTGGGCCGTCGCGTTCAGGCGCCGGTTTATGGCTCATCGCGGTCCTGGGAATCGCGGCGACCGCTATTGGCCGGCGGCGACGGTTCGTCCTTGGATGATGGCGATGAATTTGCGCAGACCGCGCTTTTCTTCAGCCAAGAACTCCGCCAGCCCGGAGAACATGGTCTCATAATCGGTGCTGGTATAGGGCTGGCCAAAGTCGACAAACGGGGCATCGCGGTAGACTTCGCCAATGCCGTCGATGAGGTCACCGACGACGGTGGTTCCGGGACGATACTCGGACACCAAATTGCGCACGGTTTCGGCAATGACGCCGGTATCATCTGCTTCACCGATAACGCGACCCATCACGAGCATCGGATCGAGCCAATTGTCGCGTTGGGGATCGAGTATCTCGCCGAGAACATCGGCCAAGGTGACGAGTTCGGCGTTGTCGAGTACGATGAGCTGAAGGATATCGGCGACGGCCGTGATCAGGGCGCGGAAGGTGGCCGGATCGCGGCCTTCACTGAGGGCGTGCGTCAGCATTCCTTCGAGGGCTTGCCGGCTTGCCTGATTTTGATTGAGCGCTTCGAGTAAATCGAGCGCCGCGATGACAACTGGTCCGGTGGCAATTTCCTCGACATCGGCGGGCAGGTCGACAGTGAGCCATTGCTCGCGGTCATCGGCAGCGTCGTGGGCCTCAATGCGGCCGTCTAAAAAGTCGAGCACTGCCAAGGTCAAGCCGCGGATGCGCGGATTGACAAAGCGCCAGCCGCTCTCTTCGTCGAAAATCCCGCGTGCGAAGATATCGATCACCTCGTCGAGTGCATCGCGGAAAATATCGCCACGGCCATCGGGGGCGGCATCGAGGCGATCGACGGCGTCGACGTAGGCATCGGACAAAATATGCCACGGCGTGAGGACGTCGATGGGGCGGCCGTCGGGAGTGGTGGTCGTGGTCTCGCCCGTGCGTTTCTCTAGTCCATCCATGGGCGAGAGAATAAAGAGACCAGCGCTGCGCAAGATCTCAGCCAGCGAGCGTTCGTTGGTGACAATGGCGTTCAGCGTAGGCGTATGTTCAATGAGGCCGCCGAGGAGATTGTTGCGCGCCAGCACTTCGGCGATGAGGGGCTCGTAGGATACCAGATTGGACGCAAACGCATAGCCGGCGGCATCGGGCGCATCCTGCTGATGGTCGCCTGAGCTGCGCGACGGCCAGTGGGGGTGAAGTGCGGTGAGCACGTCGACGAGCAGCAGCTCGGCCTCGTGGTCGACGAAGACTTGGATCACGGGCTGTACCAGGTCGTAGAAGTTGCCGATTTCAAAGCTCACCAGACTGCCAGCGTGCAGGCTGGCCAGGTCTTGACCAAAGGCGTTGGTGATCGGCGGAATCAAGTCGTCGACTAAGTCCGGGCGCGGATTAATGAAGAGCAATCGATTGAGGGCCTGCGGGGTTGGGCAGTGCTTCATGATTGGATTGATCTTCTCCTCCAGATCCGTATCGGTGAATCTGCCGAATAGCTCGTCGACAGGATCTAGTGTGAGGGGTAACTGCGCCCGGGGAACAAAACGACCGCTTTCGCTGTAGTCGCAATAATCGGTGATGCTGGCCGGGGGCGGCATAAAGTCCGAGTAGGTAGGCCGTTCATCTACTGGGAGCGCAGTGAGGTTGGTAAAGAAGTTGCCATTGGCGTCGCGGGCGAACGCCATCGATCGAATATAAAATACCGCCAAATTGGGGATATCGAGTAATTCGCCGACTACGTTATATGTAAAACTCTGAATGATTTGGCAATCATCGGGATTGTCGGGTCTGCAATTTTCCAACACGATTTGCGCCCCCGCTTTGTTCTGCAACGAGAGGCCGTTGGTATCGGCCAGAATGTGCAAGATCCGCTGCATGATCGAGCGATTGAATGCGGTGTCGGCGGCGCTGCGGTCTACCGCTTGCACGAGCTCCGTCACCACCTGGCCCGAGTCCAAAGAGACCACCTCATTGGTCTCAGCGTTGTAACCGAGGGCGTCGCGCATGGTCACGTATTGCCGCAGGTAGTCGCCGAGTTCTTCGAGTTGAGGATTGTCCTCAACCGCCTGCAATAGATCCTCTAACAGCGACCGCTCGATGAACTCCCCGGGATTGCCCGGGTCGGGAAACATTGTCGTATGTTGCAAAATCGGGATGAGGGTCGGCAATAGGTCGTCAAAGAGCGGCGAGTCCTCTTCCAACTGGGCCCGCTCGCCAAATTCTGGCAGCTCATCGCCGATGTAATAGGCTTCGAGGCCGGCTTCTACCAGCTGCGCCGACAGGGCCGGCTCGTCGGCCACGATCGTCTGGACCAGGGCCAAGGTGTCGCGAATATCCGATTGTCGCAGGATCTGCATCCCAGCATATGCCAAATCGAGTACTGGCGATTGCTGGGGATTAAAGCCGCTATAGTCGAGGCGACGGCCGTCAAAGTCGATGCTGGTATCGATGCGGGGACCGAGAAGATCGACGGCCGTGCGGCCGAGGTCAAAGGCAATTCCCTTGTCGGGATCGAGCAGCGTTGCCGCGTCTCGGGCAAGGGCCGCAAGTACTGTGCGGTCCAGGTCGATATATTGATACAGAGGTGTGGCGTCATCGCCGGTACCATTCAGGGCCCGGCCCTGATCGTCGCGTTGGGCACTGCCAGGCTCTTCGTCGGCGAGGGCAAATGGTGTGGGCGTTTCGATAACGGCGCCATCCGCATCGACAAACTGGCCGATGGCATTGATGTCCGCCAACCCGTCTTCATCGACATCGGCAAATGGTGCTGGCAGACTGCCGTCCTCGCCAGGGGCAATCACGACTGAGCCACGCCGGTCGCGCACACTCATGAGAAAGGGCACGTTGGTCGTTAGGGCCTGACGGCCGCCGAGGAGAAAGTCTAAGGCCAACACGGCGCCGCGTTCAGGATCGTCGGGCACGGCGAAAAGCTCTAGGTCGCCCAACTCCAGGGCAGCCGCCTCGGCTGCCATGAGCAGCGGTTCGTAGGCGTGGCCGCCCGGGGCCACATCTTTGCTCAGTTCGCGAATAATCTCGTCGAGCTGCGGCGCGCTGACCAGTGAGGCCAGGGCACCGGCGGCCGTCGGCGTGTAGCCTTCCCGGCGACCGAGATTTTCCAGCACCTGATTGGCTTCTTGTTTGGGAGCCACGAGGCGGAGAATCTTCTCGATCTCGTCAACGCCGCCGATGACGGTGCCATCGTCGTAGGCACTCAGAAACGTGTCAGACGTGGCAAACATCTGCACGTTGTCGAGCAGCCCTTGCGGCCACATCTCGTCGACTACGTCTACGAGAAAGTCCCGTTGCTCAAGCAGGGCTTTGACCTCGTTAGATGCCTGTGATGGCACTTCGCCCTGACCGCGGCAGGCATCCCGAAACGCTGCGCCGCTCACGTCCACAGTCCCGTCAGAGTCCTCCAAGTCGTCCAGGTAGGCCATACGTTTGCACACCAAGGTGATGACCGTGTCGCCAAAAGTTCCCGGATCCGGACTTGGAGGTGGCGTGGTATCCAAATCCTCCGCGCAAGCACATACGAGGCTCAATGCGCCGATGGTGATGGCTGTGACGATCCCTGATAAGGGGCGCTCCGCAGGTCGCTTCATAACGATTAACGATACGAGTCTCATTCGCGAACTGCAAGGGGCGAAGTAACCCTGTGCGTCTTCACGGGTGTGAGATCTTAATCAGCTACGTGAACTGCTAAATACCTACATATATCCGAGAAAAATATGTATTCTGCCAAGTCGGGGAACGGGTAGAATCACCATAAGCCAGGAGTTGAGGATTATGAACGATATTGACCGTGCACAACGCCTCGCCGTCGCGGAGGCCGGACGTGCTCTGCGGAGTGGCCGTATGGGACGGCGTCAATTTTTGCGTATATGTGCAAAGGCGGGTTTTGTCTTTAGCAGCACGCGCATACTGTCGGGTTGCAAACCCGAAGATCCGCATGACGTGACGAAGCGGCAAATTGAGGCCACTGCCGGGGAGCAGTCAGCGGGGACGGCGGGCAGTGAGCAAGCGGTGTTTCTCAAGGAAGTGGGCAAGCAATTTCGCGGTACCAAGTTGGTCGTGATCGGTGAGAAAACCCCGCCCTCGCAGGCGACAATCAAGATCCTCGAAGAGGAATTTACCCCCATTACGGGCATCGACATCGAATGGCGTCAGCTACCACTTGAGGACGTCTTGGCCGAGGTTAGTTCGGCGACGGCGCGGAAGTCGCCCGGTGCAGATATCTTCTATCTCGATCAGGCATGGTTGGGGCGCTTTGTCGAAGATACGGAAGATCCTCGCGAACTCATGCAGCGCAGTGAGCTGGCATATCCTCAATACGATTTTGGTGACATCATTGAGTCCTTAGTAGATACACTGGCATCCTATCGGGGACGGCTGCTGGGTATTCCTTTCGATATCCCAGTACATATATTGATTTACCGTCGAGATATCCTAGAAGAGCTAGAACTCTCGGTCCCCAAGACCATGTCCCAATACGCGGAGGTTGTTGCCGCTATTCAAGAGGCCAAAGCCCCGCGTACCTATGGCACCACCGGCATGTGGAAGGCTGGCCACTACAGCCTTACCATTGAAGCCCTGTCGTGGGTTTGGAGCCATGGCGGATCTGTATATGGTGCGGATACGCAATCACTCATTGCCGATGAATATGCCCAGGCTGGGTTGGAATATATGCTGAAACTGGGCGAATCGATGCCACCTGGTGTGACTAGCTGGGATTGGGATGGCCAAGCAAAGGCATTTGCTAATGGAATGGGGGGAATGTTCTTGGGCGCGGGCGAGTGGTTCTCTCTTCTCGATGATCCTGCGCAATCGAAAATCGTCGGTATGGCTGAGGCGGCGCCTGCACCACAAGAAATCGCATTGCGAAGCAAAGATGACTGCAGTTTCGACGAAACCCCCGGTTTGTCTCGGCAGGGCGGGAGTTGTCTGGCGATCTCAAAATACAGCCAGAACGTCGATGCCGCTTGGATATTTCTCCAATGGGCAACCAGTCTCGATGTCACTACCCGGGCCAATCTGCTCGGCGGAGGCGCCAGTCCCATTCGGAAAAAGACATACGCAGATTCGCGGACGAAGGACAACGCCAAGGTTCAAGTGGGAACGACGAGACACCTGCCAGTCACTCTCGATGCGATCCTAAATCGTATGGGCACCGAGCCACATCTACCCGGCTGGGAGACCCTGGCAGTGGATCAATTTGCCGTGGAACTGGGTCGTCTCATCGCTGGCGAGCAAGACATGCGCAGCACCCTCGATGCCATGGCCAAAGCCGCGAACGAACTGGCGGCAAAAGCCACGTAAATTTACCAGCGTCTCGACGTCCCTACTTGCGTCTCTACTTGCCTTTGTCGGGCTTGCCAGAACTGGTCTGTGCTTTGCCCTGTACCGGCTTGGCACCCGTCGTCTGTGCCGGCTTTTTGCCCGATTTGGCCATCTCTTCCATGAAGGAGCGGCCCTCGAAAATGACGCCTTTGTCGATCTGCAAGGAGGGCGTCGTGAGGTCTCCTCGCACGCGGCCTGGTGCGTGAATTTCGATACCGCGTGAGGCACGGATATTGCCAACCACGGTTCCCTGGATGATGATTTCGCCGATGTCGATTTCGGCTTCTACATAGGCGCCCTCACCTACGATGAGGACGTCGTCTGAAAACACTTCGCCTTTGAGTTTGCCGTCGACGCGCACCGTGCCTTCGAAGGTCAGCTTGCCTTCGAATTCACTGCCGCGTCCGAGCAAGGTGGTGATCTCGCCGATGACGGCTTCGCGACGTGCCGGAGCATTCATATCTGGGTTCCTCCTTGGTCCTCGACCGTATCACACCGCTACTTCTTCAGGGCGATATCGCGCCGCAATTCGGATTGGTCGTCGAATTGCAGTTGCTCTTGATGAGATTGATATCCCTTGAGGTGGAGATCGAGTTGGTAAGATTTTGAGGGGTCGAGGCCCGAGATAGTGCGCGGGGTTCGTCCATGCATCTTGTTGTTGATAAAGATCTGGGCGCCGGGCGGATCGGAGTTAATAATGACGTCGACACGGCGACGGGCGAGATTGGCGAAGACGCGTTTTTCGCCATCTGTCGCCGAATAGATGACAGTCTTGCTCTCGGGCTGAAAGCCGTCCATGGCAAAGTCAATGGTGTAGCGGACCCCGGGCTTCACTCCTTGATAGAGGACTGGAGTTTGTTCTGCCAAGCGCTTACCATTGATCGTGACGGCAGCGCCGTCCGGCATAGATTCGATGAGTAGCGCCGCTGGAGCCTCGTCTTGTTGATTGATGATGACCATGCCCAGCCCGACGCCAGTGCCCACGCATACGACGATGAGAATCATCGCCCATATCCAGCGCGAGCCCCCATGCTCGAGCTTATGGGAATCGGGCATTGCTTCCGTGTCCACAGCAGCGCGCATTTGCTGGGTAAAGGTCTGCTGCATGATCCCGTGGCCTGGGCCGCCGGAATTGAGATAGTTGCCTTGACCAGGATGCTGCTGCGCGGCCGCCAATGCCTGTGGGCTGGGCACCTGTTGCTGCTGTCCGGGCGGAAAATGACCGGGCATGCCCGCGGTTGCAGGCGACATCGGCGGCAGCCCCGGACCGCCATGCGGATGCTGACTACCAGCGACGTCATACCCAACTTGTTGGGCGCCAACTTGTTGGGCGCCAACTTGTTGGGCGCCAACTTGTTGGGCGCCTGCTTGGGCATGGGGATGCGGTGCTGGCGCGGCCGGGTTGACGTTGGCCGGATGCTCGGCAATTGGGTCGCGTCGCACAGACGGGCCGACATCATCTCGATTCATCAACGCCGATATCAATGAGGGACCGGCTGGCGCTTGGTTTTCCGCAGGCATCGCACCTGTTGAAGGCAGCCCGGTAGGGGTTTTTCGCGGTTCTGCGTGCTGCGCGGTGAGACTCACTGCGGGTTGTGGGTTCTGCGCGGAGAGCACTGCGTTGGGCGCGCTGCGGGGACCGGAGGCGCTGGTGGCCCGACGGGTTGCTGATGCGGGGCCGGTGCCGGCGCGGGGGGCGGTTTGCGGATGTTGCTGGGGACGGCCGGGCACAATGGTGCGCGAATCTGGATTGGTCTGCAGCGGCGGCGGTGCAGATGTTGTGGCCCTCGCGGTACCTGGAGACCCGCTGCCGCGATTGGGAATGCCCCCGGGGCCAAATACTTCTTCGGCCATGCGCCGAGCCTCTTTCGGCGATCGCTTGAGGGTTTGGGCGTTGTCGAGATCGTAGTCTTTGAGCTCCTGCGTGACGTTGGGAATCGCACCGGACACCGCGAAATGGGGCGATTCACCACTGGATACCAACGTTACTTCGGCTTGGTCCGCCTGATCTAAGTGATCGTGTGCGGGGGCCCATCCTTGTCGTCTGTCGTCGGCACCGGCGGCACCGGCAGCACCGGCGGCATGGGCGGCATTATGCGCGGCCATTTGCTGCTGCATTTCACGCAGGATGGCGGGCGGTCCGTCCGACAAGAGAGTTTGTTCATCACTGTTATCGCCGTTATCATCGAGGGAAACCGACGAGGCACCAGGCGGGGGTGCATAGGCTGGGTGCTGACCGCTGCCGGGGACAGCGCGGGAATGTATTGCCGGCGCTGTGGCCGCCTGCGGTGATGAGCGGGCGCCCACATTGATACTGCCAGTCACCAGCGTTTGTTGCGGCCCAAAGTCAGAGGTGTCGGGAGATTCCAAGCCCGAGAGGGTGTGAGCCGATGTGGACACAGTATGAATGGGCGGCGGCTGGCTGGCGAGTCGGCCCGATGAGCGGGTGTCGAAGATAATGCTGTTTTCGTCGTTGAAGTCGTCTGAGTCGCTGAGGATCTGGTCGGGTTCGAGACGCATGGTCTGATCGACGCCCTCTTCCGCCGCGGCCTGACTGGCTGCCGCCGCCGCGCGCGCTGCCTTTGCTGCCAGCGAGGTATAGCCCAGCACCGAGTGAAAGTATTCGGCCACCTTTGCCGCAGTAAAGACCGGTGAGTAGACGTGGAGAAATCGCTCTAAATCGAGCGCCATGTCGGCGGCGCTCTGATATCGGTCTTCGGGCCGCTTGGGCAGCGCATGCATGATGATGCGCTCCAGCTGCGGTGGGATATCGTGACGGCGTACCGTGGGAGGGGGAATTTCTGCGCGACGGACGGCATCGAGCAACTGGCGCAGATCCTCTTGCTGATAGAGCATGCGTCCGGTGAGGGCCTCATAGAGACAGATCCCTGTGGCGAAGATGTCCGTGCGATGATCGACGATGTCGCCCCACGCCTGCTCGGGCGACATATAATAGTACTTGCCCTTGATGACGCCTACTGCGGTCTGCCGGGCTTTCATGGTTGCCTTGGCAATGCCGAAGTCCACCATTTTGACCTCTCCCACGTGGGAGATGAGGACATTTTGCGGTGAGACATCGCGGTGTACGATGCCGAGTGGATTGCCCGCGTTATCGCGTCGGCTATGAGCATAGTCGAGGCCGTTGGCCATCTCCTTGGCGATGAAGGCCGCCACATCGACGGGCATGGGCATCTGGCGCTCAGCTGCGCGGCGGAGCAGACGGTACAAATCTGCTCCGTCCACGTACTCCATCGTGATGTAGTACGTATCGCCGACGCGGCCCAGATCAAATGTTTGCGCGATATTGGCGTGCTGGAGCTGCACCGAAATCTTGGCCTCGTCCACCAACATCTCGATGAATTGGCTATCGGACGAGAAGTTCGGATGAATCATTTTGAGAGCGATATACTTCTCAAAACCGGCAATCCCGTGGGTCTTGGCCAGGTGAATCTCGGCCATACCCCCGACAGCGATCTGCTGTACGAGTCGATATGGTCCAAATTGCCGTTCTCCCATCGGTGCTAACTCCTCTCAGTCGTTATCCGGTTCGCCCTTATCCTTGGGTTCGACGCTCGGCGACGCGGAAAATCCGGGATCGCCCTCGGCGCGAGGTCCGTGCTTGAGCATCTCCGCTTGTTCTGGATGGGTGAATACTCCGACCACTTGTAGGGACGCTTTGCTCCTGCGTTCGAACGTGCAAATCACCTCGGTGGCGATGCCATAGGCGACATTGACGATATAGGACGAAGCCGCGCTGGCGACGAGATAGATGCCCAGTCCAGCACCATAAGTCTTGCGATCGATCTGGGTCGAAGAGTGGAGACATTTGTCGATGTAAGAGAGGATGGTCTGTTTGGCGAGACGGCCGAAGCGATCGCGGACTGCGACAGCAAAAATATGTTCCGTAGCAGCGTAGCGGATCGAGACGGGTTTGGGCGAGCGAGTTTTGGTTCGAATGCGCGGATCCACCTCGGCGAAGATCTGCTGTCCGTGTTCGTCCACCGGGGCGTCGTAGAGAGCATTCATGAGCAGCTCTTCACACGCCTGACCAATTGCATGACGCATGGCGCGGCGGATCTTTGATGCCGCGGCAAATTCGAGGATGGTGTTGATCGCGTTGCTACGGCCCTCAAAATCCCGCAATCTGGCGTAGTGAACTGGGGTGTCAGGGGGTAAATACTTCTCGATACCGAAAATATCCCCGGTGAGGAGCTTGCGAGCAGTTACCATGATGGAGTGTTCGAGGGAGGCATTGCGAGCAACCACATGGTTGACACGGCCGTCGCGCAGAATAACCATCTGCTCTTCCAGGCGTGCCTCGGGAACGATCACCACCACTTGGGCCTTGGTGCGCAGTCTTGCCACCAGAGCCTCAACCGCCTCGGTATTGCCCTTGTCTATGGCAAAAAATACGTAACGATGGGGAATGATATTGGCTTCGATCGCATCAGGCGTACGCACCGCATCCACTTCGGCATCCGCTGCCTCCAAACTGTCGACAATACGGCGGAGTAATTCCAGATCATGGGAAATCGCGAGAACGCGGCGTCGGGTCACTTAGCACCTTCATGTTGACGACCAGCCTAAGGGATTCTACCGGATCTCTGATGATGGTCCAAGATTGCAGCCGGACCGAAAAATCGTGTAGTTTCGCAATGGGAAACCCGTGACGTCTTCCAAGCCCAAGCTTATCGTGGTCGATGACGAGCAAGATATGGTCGACTACCTTGCCCGTGCCCTCCGACGCTTTTATACGGTCACCAAGACCTCGAGCGCGACCCGCGCCCTCGAAATGGTGACTTCAGGGGGATTCGACATCATTGTCACCGACCATCATATGCCCGAGATGAGTGGGATCGAGCTCTTAGAACGAGCTGGTGATCTACAACCGGCATTGGTGCGAGTGCTCCTCAGTGGATTCTCCAACGACGAGGACATCGAAAATGCCGTGCGTCGGGGCGCCATACATACCTATCTGGTCAAACCGGTAGATTCCGGTTCTCTCAGAAACGCGATTGAGCACGCGTGCCGGATGAGCGCCGACAAGGAGTCCTGACGATATGGGTCGTCTCGAATGGGACATCGTCTCGATATGGCCTGGCTTGTGAGTGCGTTGTAACCGCCTTAGACTTTTTGTCAAAGCGCTATGGCTGACGAACGCCTCCAGCTCACGATCCAAATTGAGCGCGCGAGCAGCGACTTGAGGATTTCCTACTTTGATGCCAAGAGCCGGCCGATTGCCACTGAGGTGCGCACCGGGCCTCGGCCGGGGTCTACGGGATTGGTACTCGAGCAGCCCGACCCCATAGAGGTGGCTTGGTCCAGTATTGGGCATAACTTTAGCTATGAGCATCGCGGAGAGCGCCTACGCGGACTCGACGCCCTCACTGTGCTACTCGATTTGGGCGATCAGGACGACCTACTCGAGCACGCTACCCAGAGCAATCTGCTCGAAATGGGCCATATAATGTTCGACACGTTGTTCGGCAATTCCGATCGCTGGGAGCCGGTTTTGCGCCATCTCTTTGACGACTACGGCGGCCCTCGTCCCAACCCGCCACGCCGCAGCGTGCGGGTGCGCATCTTTACCAGTATCGATGCCTTGGTGGATTTGCCTTGGCGTCTGACTGCCTGGAAGGGAAAGTTCCTGGTCGATAGCGGATGGACATTTGAAGTCGTGGCCTCGGCCCAGCCCGGTCCAGATCTACATTTCAAAACCCCGTGTCCCGTTTTGGTGATTGCGCCGCAATTTCGTGGGATGGAGGATATCGACACTGACGGACATCTCGAGACCATGCAGCAGAAACTGCCCAGTCCCTATCTGACAGATAGTAATTTCCGCGTAGTCATGACGAGAGATGAGGTGCGGTCTGCTTTTTTGGGCATGCATCCTCGCGTTTTATACTATTACGGCCATGCTGAGATTCGCGGTGGTCAGATGTGCCTGCTTCTGGGCAATCATAGCGGACCGGCAGAGGCCACCAACGCGCTCGATCTCAAACAACTGATGGGCGGCAATTATCCTTACACCGCCTATATCAACGCCTGTAAATCCGGGGCCAGCGGATGGCATTCGGTGGGTTATCAGTTAGCCCCCGACGTGCCCGTGGTTATCGCCAATCCGACCTCGACTTGGAGCGATCACGCCGGCCGGGCAGCCATGGCATGGCTTGAGCGCTGTCTCGAACAAGCACAGGATCCAGTGATTGCTGCTCATGCGATCGATGAAGGGGTCACGACCCGCGGATTTGAATGGGGCATGCGTACCATTCACGCCAACTACAACACTTGGCGCGCCGACCCGTTGGCGTCGATGGGGCTGATTACGCCGGTTGGATTGCGCCTCAATCGCGAGTTGAGCCGCGAGCGGGTACAGGGCATTGTCACTGAACTCGCGCGCGATGATGACTGCCGCGTGGCCGCCATTATCTCCTATGCCAAGCCGGGCAATCGCATCGATTTAGCATTTGAGCAGATCAAAGACCAACTTGAGGACAAAGCCAGCCATATCGCCCAGGTATCTTGGCGCGAGGTGTCTTTTCCCACGGAACGCAGCGAGATCTACGACGGGATTCGGCGCGAATTGGAAGTGAGTCTAGGCGCTAGCCCCGGGGAACCCCTCGAACATGCTCTGAGGCGGCGAGCTCGAGGCATCGACGTTCCTGGCGCGATGCCACTTTTATGGCTCAGTTGGGGGCCCTTTGGCCGCCAGCACAATCAGACCATTGGCTTCGAAGAATTGCGGGTCTGGGTTGAACTGAGCAGCGAGTTGGCTCAGGTGTGTCCGCCCGACATTCGGGTCGTGACGTTTTTGACCCTGGAAACCCAGCGAGCACCGCACGAAAAGTTGGAGGAAGCGATCAACGACTTGTCGTTGGATCACATTCAAGACCCGGCATTTTCCTGCGATCTCATCCCCCCACTGCCCGACGTCAGCTTGGTTGACATCGCCCGGTTTTTAAGTGATAGAAACAACACTCGGTGCCCACCTGCGTTGGTGAAGGAGGTGTCTACACTCATTCACCGAGATACCAAAGGTAATTTCAAAGCCACATTGGAGCGCATCGAGAAAGGCGAAGAACGGGGATGGTACAGTATCCTCAAAGAACTTCGATCTTCGCATACGACGCCACCAGATTCGTCGGAGTCGCTGAT